>LWDU01000003.1_pt1 | contig 216444 bp, 194 predicted proteins | sample 727161 | NCBI WGS metagenome assembly LWDU01 (sample SAMN04566230, study PRJNA314399) | hydrothermal vent metagenome | isolation source: deep sea hydrothermal plume seawater | place: Mexico: Gulf of California, Guaymas Basin | collected 2004-07-11 | reverse complement strand
AGAAGGGCGAGGTAGCGTTCATGGGCGGCGATTGCAGGGTGTTCAACCGCCGGCGGGTTGCTGGCCGTGGAAGACAATATTTTCCAACACCAAAAGAGATAGACCAATGGCAATCAGACGATTCATCGCGCTATCTTAAACCCTAATGGTAGTGCTGCTAATTTGTCCCTGAAGCTGAGAGTTTAGGGCTTTAATATCTACGAAAAGCCTAAAAATCCCTCCGGCTGTGTGGACCAGATATTCCTATTTATCTTCAGATCAAAAGGGGGTGGGGGGGTCTTGCCAGCTCGAAAAACAAGTTAGCGCTAAATAGGGCGATCCCTAATTAAGGCTGTTTTTTGACCGTTTGTGGAGGCTGGCCCATGCACTACATCCCTACTTCACGTTTTGCTGATTATGCGAAGTATCGTGATGTCAAAAAATGGCTTAAATAGAGGTTCTACTCCTTGAATAGTGCGTTGGGCCTCGTTATATGATGAACAAGTGGTGAATCTAAACGGCTAAATCTGCAGTTTCATTCAATTTGTGGGGAATAAGAGAACACTAATATAGACTATGCGGATGTGAGTGCCTGAAAGGCGTGCGTGGGGGCGGTGAAACAATATCCTTGGGTGGTAGATTTGGATGTAAGAATCGGCGGCAAATTAACCCATTCTTGACGTGCGGTGGCTGGTTAACGGACTAACTAAATCCGATTACCAGGGTCAGTATGTGTGCGATTGACCTTGATTCAGTCCGTGACTGAACCTCATCTAACATTTAAAAGAAGTTTACGGTGGTACAGCGAACTTTGATCACTGCTCATAGTCCATCGTTTCGTCTGCCACAAGTCTTTTCAGTGCTGACCATTCCAATGCTAATTTCTTGTCCATGTCTTCTTCTTCAGAACCCAAAAATTGCCTAGCAGTTAGTTCACATATCTCAGCCGGAGGCTCGATTAGCGACTCCCCTGAATTACATAATGATATTTGTACACCGCACGCACGATCAAGGAAATACATTTTTAAAAATGCATCGGCTACGCTAGCACCTAAAGTGACCATGCCATGGTTCCTAAGCACCAGTATGGACACATTGGGGTCTCGGACACATTCTTGAAGACGTTTGCGCTCTCCTGGAACTAATGTTGCTCCCTCGTAATCGTGATAGGCAACTTTCCCATAAAAGCGGAGTGCGTATTGTGAAATTGGCAATAAACCGCGTTGCATTACTGATACGGCTACACCTGCTTTCGTATGGGTATGGAAAACTGCTTTGACGTCGGACCGAGCGCTGTAAATAGCTTCGTGAATGATAAATCCTGCAGGATTCATATCACGCCCGGCTATCTCACCTGAGTTATCAATCTCGAGAAGAGAAGACTTCGTAACCTCTGAAAACCAATACCCGTAAGGAGTCATCAAAAACTTATCGTTTGCGTCGACAAGCCGAGCAGAAAAATGATTATGGATCAGATCGACGAAACCTAGTCTCGCTGCAATTCGATGCGCTGCCGCCAATTCATTGCGAAGTTCATCCGGCCCGGTACCACCGGACATGATGTTAACTGTTTCTGATAGATTTGAACCCAAGACCGTCACCCATAAGCTAGAGATACTATAGTTTACGATGTGTCTTTACATATCTGACATAGTTTATTGACTACTATGAAAATAGACCCACTACACCCCTCGTTCGCAGCATGTGTGCTTGATATTGACCTTTCTATGGTGACTAAGAGTTCTGGATCACAAGAAATTATCCAAGCATTCGAACAATACGGTCTTCTTGTATTCCCGAACCAGTCCCTAACATCAGAAGGACAACTTCGCTTTGCCAAATTATTTGGCGAACTGGAATCTTTTCCGGAAGCAACCATGCAAAAGGACAGTGAAAAAGTTTACAACGTCTCAAACATAGATGCTTCAGGGAATATCCCTACTGTCGATGACATACAAATTCTAAATCTTAAAGGTACGCAACTGTGGCATACGGATAGTTCCTATCGCCATATTCCCGCACTGGCATCTTTCTTAATGGCACTTGAACTGCCAGATTCTCCTGAATCAGGAGATACAGAATTCGCAGATATGTTTGCGGCTTACGATTCTTTGCCAGATGAGTTGCGGACTCGTTTAAAGGGTCGACATATGGTCCATAACTATGAATACGAACGGATATATGTAGAGCCCAGATTGCCACCAATTCCAGCATCGGAAAAAGCTCTAGTTCCACCAGTCACCCACCCAGTACTTCGATACCATCCCGATAGGGACCGTCATTCTGTCTATATAACAGCTAATGTTGGAGGTGAAATTGGTGGACTGAATCAAGACGAAGGCAAGAAATTACACAAAGAAACTATTAATTTTGTTACCCAACCTAGATTTGTATATCGACATCAATGGAGTCTCGGAGACTTACTGATGTGGGACAACCGTAGATTACTTCATCGTGTACTGCCATACCCCATAGATACACAACGTCGAAAAATGCGTCGAACGTCAGTATCTGATGTCGCACCACCTCAAATTAAACTCTAATTACCAATAATGCCTAACAAACAGCAGCTACCCAAACAAACTGAGCTAAAGATTCTATTTGCCCACGGTATTTTCCAACTCTCGGATAAGTTTGAACAACGAAATACTGGTATAGCCCATACACAAAGTTATACACAAGAAGATACTAGACTACAGATCGCTGATGCGGACGTAGCCGTCATTTCAGGATTTTGGCGAGACGATCTCCTAGCGAATGCCCAACGACTTTGCTTTATTCAAGTCCCCGCAGCAGGATATGATCAATTCGACATTTCTAAATTAAGAGATGCCGGTGTAGCCCTTGCGACCGGCCGTGGGGTGATGGCCAATGCTGTCGCAGAACATGCTCTTGGCATGATGCTAGGATTCACTCGACATCTCTTTACAGCCCGAGACAATCAACACAAAAGGTACTGGCGTGGAATGCTGTCGGACTCAAACGTTCGAGAAGATGAGCTATCGGGCAAAACCATTCTAATTTATGGATTCGGCACCATTGGTTCAAGACTAGCAACCCTAGCTAAAGCTTTTGGAATGCATGTTATAGGAATTAAACGTGAAACAACTGTAGGCAACACAAACGCTGATCTGATCGATACCCCTAAAAATCTTTTACAGCACTTATCTGGTGCGGACTTTGTTGTTCTAACTTGTCCTTTGACGGACGAAACTCACAATTTGATCGATTCATCGACATTAGACGCGATGAACCCTAATGGCTATCTAGTCAATGTGGCTCGTGGGGGTTGCGTTGATATGGATGCATTGATCTTAGCCTTAGAAAAAAACTCAATTGCTGGAGCTGCAATCGATACCACGCCAGAAGAACCATTGCCTACAGAATCACTATTGTGGAAATTTGAAAACGTCATAGTTACACCACATACCGCAGGGGATACCCGAAACTACGAAGATAAGGTTGTCGATCTGTTATTGGACAACTTAAAGATTTTGTACAGCGGAGGACAAAACCTTATCAACCAGATAATCTAGCAGTAAGTTGAGGCAACCACTTAGTGTGACCAAAATGTGACCGATGATCATTTGTTCATTTCGCAAAAGATCCTGGCGCGCTGCGGGCGGCTACACAACAGTCAGCCAGTGCTCGTACTGAGGAAGTCGCCCGCGGGTCGCTGCGTCGTAGATCTCAAATATCGCCCTCGTTTTCGAGCCGACCTCGCCGTCACCGATCGGGTAGCCGTCGATGTTTATGATTGGCATGACTTCGTAACCGGAACCACACAGAAAAACCTCTTCGCAGAGGTAGAGCTCTGTGCGGTCGATTTCACGTTGCTGAACCTCGACACCCAGCTCTGATTCACACAGCTCAATCAGCGTGGCACGGGTGACGCTCTCAAGGATGCTGCCGGTGATCGTCGGCGTGATCACGACGCCGTCACGCACAGCCATCAGACAGGCACCGGCACTCTCGGCCACTTTCCCTGAACCCGTTAACAGGATCGCTTCGTCGTAGCCGTCGGTGCGGGCCTGGATGGTGGCGAGACGCCCGTTCTGATAATTGGCTGAACATTTGACCCTTGGCGGCATGCTGGAGTCTTCGATCCGGTGCCAGGAACTGACCTGGGCCCGGGCGACTTTATCGCTCAGTGATTTGTCGTGGCGACCAACCGCTAGGCAGCCCAGTGCGACCGGTGCTGTGGCGTCCAGAAAGCCCTCGCTGAGAACATAGGCCGAGAGCCGGATGTGGGTATCTTCGTGCAACTCATTGGCCTTGATGACGTCCGTCACGACTTCAGTCAGGTGACTCACAGACCAGTCTTGCTCGAAGCGCATGATCCGCATGCTGTCCTGCAGGCGCAGCAGGTGTTCGGGCAAGCGGAAGACCGTAAGCCGGCCCTCATCCCCGAGATAGGCGCAGATGCCTTCGAAAACAGTGGCACCGTACTTGACTGCACCACTCAAGACATGCACTGTCGCCTCGCGTTCTGGCACGATCCGGCCGTTGAAATAGATCTTTGATCCAGTGGCCGCAAACTCAACCATGGGTGCTGTCCTCCTGCGCTGACTGGCAAGTTGTTTGGTTTTGTCTCTTCAGACAACAGGCGTCGTGTGCAATTGTCGACTCCGACGTTCGGGAAGAATAAACAGCTGTCACGTCCTGTACGATTGCCCCTGATGCATCTATAGCTAATTTAATGCTGCTTGAGATTGCCCGGCGAGGCCACCGGGTATCTCTGAAAAGACAGCCAAGCAAAATTATCGCTATTTAGCCAGCCAATCCCAATTGGGACATCATTGTCATCATGTCCAAGTAGTTTTTCACAGACTTGACCTTGCCGTCTTGGTATTCCCATATCAGCACGTTTCTCAGGTTGACACTTTTGCCAGTTGGCGGGATGGTGTTTCCATCAGGCGTCGCAATATTTCCTGTATTGGTGCCAGTCCACGAACATTCTTCAACCAGGACATCTCCAGCATCATGCCTATTCTCACATGTTCCAATCATGTCAGGAAACATAGTTTTCCAATTCTTCGCATACGCCACCACCTCGTCAGAACCAACGGATTTGCTTCCCACAGCTATATCTTCCATGGTGGCATCACTCGCGAGCTCTGCATGCCATTCGTCCCATCTGGCCTCGTTAAACAGCATCATCATTTTGTCACTTAATTCTGCATTACTCATTTGGTTTTCCTATAGTTTTTAGTTTTTTGAATCTAGGTACAAAGCCTAGTACAGTCATGTTACACGAATATCGTTTTGCCGTTACTCGGCCATGGACCTACAAGACTATTGTTGCGGCGCGCAACGTCTACACTAACGCCAAAATCAACAAATTCATTGAGTAAGACACAGGGGGCGATTGTGACATTAAATATCAGCGGTCGTTGTTTGTGTGGTTCGGTCAGTTTTGAATGCAGCAGGACGACTCAAACTCTTGCGGTGTCAGACCGCATTTCCAAGCATTGAGGTTTTATTGGATGAAGGGTTACTGAAGGCAAGAAAACCCATTATGAAAAGTAATCTATACTGATTATTCATGCTAATTTGGGAGGCAAGACATGACACAAGCAGTTGCAGAAGCAAAAGTAACCGGCATCGAAGGCCCGACTGTCAGCAGAAAGAACACACCCGAGTACATCACAGGCCGCCGTGCATATTTCAAATACAGGGAAATGGGTGTTGGCAATGCGAGTGGCGGTAAGTTCGGAGTTCAGGTTATGACTGCAGAAAAAGGTCTTTCCGAACCAACCGGTTGGCACTACCACGTTTGCGACGGCCAGTTCATCTTTATGTTGAGCGGCTGGGTTGACCTCGTATTTGAAAATGGTGATGAGATTCGTATCGGTGAAGGAGATTCGGCCTATATTCCGGGTGGATTACGCCATAACGAAACGGCAACTTCCAATACCTTTGAATTGATTGAGGTGTCGGTTCCGGCTGACCTAGGTACTGAACCCTGTGACCCTCCGGACGGTATGACCGACTAGTTATTATCTGTTCGCAAGGATAACTTTTTTGCCTAGAATTCCCACCGGTGCTTGGGTGGAGTATCGATATTGAACCGCTACCCAAAATGGGTGGGCACTCCAGAATTTGGTGTGACCATAATGTGACCGATAGGAGTCCACTCCAGTCCATTTCATCGGTCAGGGCCAAGCTTGTTAAGGGTAATGCGCACACTGTTTGAAAGAAAAATCAGCATTGTCCTGCCTACGATGCTGGCGATTCAGTCCTTTGGTACGATGTGTTGTTTTGCCGGTGCTGTCGTGGCGGTACAGGCTGCCGTTGATCTTGGTGTTAAGTCCACCAGTATCGGCATCTACACGGCTGTCATATACGTCACTGGTATGTTTTCGGGGCTGATTGCCGGTAGTTTTCTTGGCCGTTACGGTGTCATTCGGACCTGCCAGGTTGCCTTGTTGGCGGGTGTGCTCGGCCTCGGACTGGCCGGTGCTTTTCCTTTTTGGCCGGTAGCGATCGGGGCGGCCGTGTTGCTCGGCATGGGAACGGGGCCGCTCAACCCAGCAGGTTCGAAGATTTTGGCCAGGCACACCCCGCCACAATGGCAGCCCTTTGTTTTCTCGGTCAAGCAGACTGGAACGCCGCTCGGTGGCATGCTGGCAGGGCTCTTGTTGCCGCCGTTGATGTTGCTTTACGACTGGCGGGTAGCTGTTGTCGCGATCAGCGCGCTACCGCTAGTTATGCTGTTTGGGCTACAGCTTATTCGCAACAATCTGGACGACGATCGAGATCCAGCCTTTCGTATTAGTTTCACCGGTATCTTGAGCTCACTGCGTCTAATTCTAACGAGTAAGCCGCTTGTGACGCTCGCCACAGCGGGTTATCTCTATACCTTCGCGCAGATGTCAATCCTGTCATTCATGGTGATCTACCTGGTAGAGACAAATGGCCTTTCAGCTGGGTTCGCTGGCGGTATCTTCGCGATCATTCATGGCTCAGCCATTCCGGCGCGTATAGTGTGGGGTGCCGTCGCGGGCCGTTTTCTGAGCAGCTGGGTATTGCTGGGCCTGCTCGGGATCATGATGTCCGTCAGCATCGTTGCGATGAGTCTATTTATGCCCACCTGGCCATTTTGGCTCACTGCACTGATCGCCGTCATGCTGGGTGCGAGCACTAACGGGGTGCTCGGCCTGCTGATGTCCGAATTTGCCCGGCTCGCACCCGAGGATAAAGTGGGTGAGACCGTAGGTGGTGCCCAGTTCTTCCTGTTCTTCGGGATCGTCAGTGGCCCACCAATATTCGGTGCTATGGTTGAGTTCGGTGGCGGCTACGGCAACGCCTTTTATCTAATCGCTACTACAACGCTCGCCGCCGGTTGTTTGCTGTTACTCATCGCAAGGCACGGTCGCCCTGGATAAGAAAGGAGATACTAAATTATGGAGTTGCGTAAAATTGCGATTTTCGTTGATGATGTTCTTAGCGAAGGCGGCCGCAAACTCGCGTCGCCTACTCGGCGGGTTGCCGCGTGTGGGGTTATCAGAAACCCCTTCGCTGGCAAACCGCCCATCGACGATTTTTCAGAGTTGGTTGATATCTCCGTGGATGCCGGGGAGGTGCTTACCCAGCGAGCCTTGGAGGCTCTGGGAGAAATTGAGCCTCGCGCCTACGGCAAAGGTGCGATTGTTGGCGCCGCAGGGGACCTGGAGCAGGGCGCTGCGATGATCCATGTCCGAGTTGGTCTGCCGATACGCCGCCAAGCCGGCGGTGGACCAGCATTGATTCCGGGAAACGCTAAGGTTGGCCCAATGGGGGGGACAATCGACATAATTTTCGGCGGTATGGAGGATAGCTGGGATTATGACGCCATGGATGCCATGACGATTTCAGTTCCGGACGCGCCCAAACCGAATGAGATCTTGCTTGTCATCGCGTTTCTTGGCGGCACACGTCCAAACGCTCGTATTAAGGGCAATCCGCCTGAACAAGTGGCCGCACTTGTTGAGAAGCTTCGCGAGTCGGGAAGCAAGTAGCAACGCCACCTGTCTCGCATACATGAGAATGACAGTTGAAGGAACCTGCTAACTGCTAGGGATGATCTGCATTAGCCTTTCCATGAACTGCGCTGACCAGTTAACGGGCTGACTAACAAAATCAACAAACTTTATTGGGAGAACATCATGCGAATGGGAGGCAAGATCGGGTTAGTTACGGCGGCGGGATCGGGCATAGGGCGTGCCGGCGCCATACGCTTTGCCAAGGAAGGCGCGTCGGTCGGCGTTGTGGATATTGATGCCGACGCGGTGGCAGCAGTAGTTGCAGAGATCGAAGCCGGTGGTGGAAAGGCGCTGGGGATCACCGCGGACCTTTCAAAGGACGAAGACTCACGCCGGATCGTCCGCAATACTGTCAACCATTTCAACGGACTGGATTTCGTCTGGAACCATGTCGGTCATCCTGGTCCGGCGGTGGTGGAGGGTCTTGACATGAAGAACTGGGACCAGGCAGTTGATCTCAACCTACGCACCGTGTTCATCACTACAGAGACAGTCTTGCCGGAGTTGCGGGCACGCGGCGGCGGTAGCCTGTTGTTCACCGCCTCATCCTCGGGCCTTACCGGATCGATGTTTAGCCCAGTCTATTCCATGGCCAAGTTCGGCGTCGTTGGCTTGGTAAAGGCCATGGCCAAGCGTTATGCCAAGGAAAACATTCGGATCAACGCGGTCTGTCCGGGTCCGATTGACACGCCAATGCTGCGGGTCTTCGTCGCACGCCCGGATCAAGAGAGCACTCAGGGCATGGATAAGGAACAGCTCGTGCGCACCCGGGGCGGTATGACTCCGATGGGACGGCCCGGCAGGCCCGAGGAAATCGCCAACGCAGCGTTGTTCCTGCTGTCAGACGAGGCGTCCTTCGTCACTGGTGCCGCGTTTCCCGTGGATGGCGGAATTACAGCGTAACTCAGGAAAGGGGAGGTAATCCAAGGTGCCAATCACTTTTTTGACCAGATGGATGATGAGTTGATCAGAGCGGTGACAGACTGGAGTCAGCAGTTTTAGTCGGGTTTGTGCAAATCAATACGCCTGCTGAAAAATAATAGGAAACCCGCTCCGGCGGGATTCTCTTACCCTCCTCTGTGTGGCTGGGATATTTGTAAATATCGAAAATGTTAAAAGTGGGTACCACCTGCCGTGTAACCATAATGTGACCGACAGGAGTCCACTCCAGTTAGCTTGGGCCGCTCTCAGTCACATTTGTGCGGGATCAGTGTGCGTATGTGGTTGATTTACATAGACTGCTGACTTAGTGATGGTACTCATAATGCCGGGGCTGGTGGTTCGATCCCACCCATAGCCACCATCTTATCAATTAGTTACGTTTGTCTGTGGCGAAGCTGACTCGTGAGGGAGCAAATACGGTACAGCAGATTCCTGACAGCCAGAAATTTCTGTGTTTCTCCGAGAACAAACCCGAATTATTGACATTCTGCCGCAACGTAAGTCACGGTTAGAATTCATACATGACAGAACGTCATGGTATCGGCTTCATTGGTCTTGGCAGCATTGGACAGCGCATGCTCGCTCAGGCCTGGAATCATCCGCGGGTCAAACCTACCGTCGCCTGGGACCTAGCCACAGAAAGATTAGCTCAAACAGTGGCCAACTCAGCTGGGTTGCGGGCTGCAGCGGACGTGAATAGCCTGATCAACGATGATTCGGTAGATGTAGTTTATATCGCATCGCCGCCCCTGACCCATACGGCATATGCTAACGCTGCCCTCGAGTTTGGCAAACCGGTACTTTGCGAAAAACCCCTCGGCATCGATGTCGCGACCAGCGAGGCATTGGCAGTGCGTGCAACTGCTAGTGGAATTGCACACGGCGTTAACTTTATTTTCGCCTCTGCACATCCCGCCACGCAGATCGAGCAGGCGCTGGCACGGGCAGAGCTCGGTGAAATCAAAGGTGTGGAAGCCCAGCTGCACCTACCGAACTGGGCGAGGCGGCGATATGCCGAGGCCCCTTGGCTAATGGAGTCCGATCAGGGTGGTTTTGTCCGTGAAGTACTTTCCCATTTCATTTACCTGACCGAGCGTCTGTTCGGGCCGGCCGTCGTCAACAATTCGCATTGCCGCCAAGGTCTTCGACATGGTAGCGCAATCGCTGGTGTCGTTGCAGAACTCACCTGTGGTGATATCCCGATCAACGTCTATGGCAGCACACTGGGCTGCGGTCCGGATGTCTGCAATTACACTGTATGGGGCGAACACTGCTCGTATCGTGTATACGATTTGTACGGATTGCAGGTCACTACCGGCGAGTGTTGGCTCGATTCAAATACTGCGGACACCGATCCCGCAAGTGACTGGCACCAGCGACAATATGATCAGCTTGCCTCAATGCTTGACGGCGAACCTCATACGTTGCCTGATTTTGCGTCAGGTCTTTCCGTACAGAGACTGATCGAAGGGATATTGGAAGGCTGATTTCCAACAAAGACACCCCTTCTGCCCTGCACAAGTGCTAGGGTTAGTTGGGGTGTAGTAGAGTTCGAGATGTTTTGATGGGAGGAATAGAACGGATTGAGGGAAGATCTCTTTCGTTTAACTGCTTGTGAAGCAGTCCAGCGTTTAAAGTCAGGGGAATTTTCCCCGTTGGATCTAATTGATGCGGCTGAGGCTCGAATTACTGAAGTCGAGCCATCCATCAATGCCCTACCTACTCTATGCTTGGATCGCGCCCGGGCAGATGCCAAACGACTGATGACGGGAATTGGCGGTGAGTTACAGAGCAAAGCTGGCTGGCTAGCCGGTCTCCCAATTGCGATCAAGGATCTTATGGATGTTGCAGGCGTACGCACAACCTATGGCTCTCCAATTTTCGCAAATTATGTCCCCGAAAGATCACATCCTTTGGTGGAACGGATCGAGCATATGGGTGGAATTGTATTAGGCAAATCGAACACACCAGAATTTGGCGCTGGCGGCTCCACTTTCAACGAGGTGTTCGGAAAGACTCGCAACCCGTGGAATACTTCCCTGACACCTGCAGGCTCTACCGGTGGAGGGGCAGCCGCGCTAGCATCAGGTGAAGTGTGGTTGGCGCATGGAAGCGATCATGGTGGCAGCCTTAGGCGCCCAGCCACCTATTGTTCCGTAGTGGGCCTGCGCCCATCACCGGGACGGGTCACCAGAGGTACGGTAGATACACTATTCTCACCTTTGTCGGTACAGGGGCCTATGGCACGTAGTGTCCCCGATGTTGCACTATTTTTGGACACCATGGCAGGATATTGCCACCTGGATCCGATGACCTTTGATGCGCCCAGTTTGTCTTTCAGTCACGCGGTGGCAGCTCCCCGGCGACCTCACCGAGTAGCCTTTGCAGCAACCATCGGAGGTTCACCTGTAGATCAAGAGACTGAAAATATATGTCGTGACAGCATGCGACATTTTAAAAACGTAGGTTCGAAGGTAGAGGAAATTGCTATTGATTTAGAAAATCTGGAAGATACGTTTTTAGCCTTGCGTTCGCAAGAATTCGTCATTGATAGAGAATTACAACTGCAACGCTATCGGGACCAAATAAAGCCAGATATTATTTGGAATACCGAACTAGGTTTAGAGCAGTCTACCTCCATTTTGGCGAAGGCAGAACGAGCCCGTGCTGCGTTATATGCGCAATTTTACGACTTGTTTGCACGGTACGATCTAATTGTAACTCCAGGCGCCAACACACCAGCGTTTGATGTCGAACTACGTTTTCCCGAAGCTATAAACGGTATCAAATTGGAGCATTACATGGCAGCCTCCACCTTGACCGCGGCGGTAACTATCAGTGCATCCCCTGCTCTTTCGCTGCCGTGTGGTTTTGACCAGTATGGTCGTCCAATCGGTTTGCAACTCATCGGCCGGCCACGAGGCGAGGCTGCCTTATTAGCCGCCGGTGCACTATTCGAAGTAGAGAGTGGCCTAGCTGAACAGGTGCCAATCGATCCACGTCATGGCAAGGTCCCGCCGATAGGGAAACTTACATAAGTTGCTCAATCAAATTTATGTCCTTTCAGGAGTCTTTGCCAACACTCGGTACGTAGGGCTTGGACGTGAAGTGCTCAATGTCGCCGGAAGAGAATTTCAACCCGGCTAGCTTGACGGCATCGTCGTCTACCTTCTCAAGTGGTACGTAGTAACGATCGTCGTCCTTTTTAAAGGTGTCGTTGCTGACTGCGTTGTAGCAGCACATGAAGGTCCAGCGTCTGGTCGCAGAGCGGTTCTGATCCGAGCAGTGCAGTGTGTTCCCATGAAAGATTACCGCATCCCCAGGGTCCAGCACGCAGTCGACCACTTCGTGTGATTCTAGGATGTATGCTAGGCGTTCTGGATCAGCTGTATTCTGATCGGGTGTGACCTGGACGTGATCGAGCCGTCCCAGCCTGTGTGAGCCTTTGATCAGTTTCAAGCAGCCGTTCGTTGCGTCGGTGTGGTCCAGCGCGATCATAAAACTTAACATCTTGGGCATTAGACAACCGTTGTAGTACCAGTAGCCGTAGTCCTGATGCCACTCCCAGGCCCCACCCACATAGGGTTCTTTTGCGGTCAGCTTCGACTGAAAGTGATAGACAGGCTCACCAATCAGCGCTTCGGCGATGTCAACAACTTTCCGGGCGCGTGCAGCAAGGCCATAGACGCTATCACCTGCGCGGTTCCACAACGAAATTCGGGTCGCACCACCTTGCTGATCTGCGCGCAACAGTGAGTGCTCAGCGATGGCAGGGTCTTCTTCCATGGCGCGTCTGAGGAGGTCGGTCTCCTCAGCATCAAACAGGCCACGTACAAAGATCAAACCGTCCTCGTGGTAGTTAGCGATATTTTGGGGAGTTAGTCGAGAAACCATACTATGTACTCATTTTTGACGGGGCCGTATGCATCATAGCAAAACATTTCCAGAAGTTTTTCTCAAATCTGAAGTCAAAGCTTTCGACATAATGTCAGGTGAATTTCCAGAAATTTTTCCCATGTGTCTGGATTAGATGTGCGGGATTTGTTCATCTTTAAGAAGGGGTAGGGGCTTTACTAGGTCTTAAGACAAATTAGTAACGAATAGCGCTATTCCTAATTAAGTTCGTTTTTCAACTATTTGTGGTGCGTTGACCCACCTTTTGTATGGTGACTTACATAATTGTTTGATTTATCAGCCCCAAGTCGACAGTGAATCGTCCCGCTCCATGAGACTTAGCCGGTCCAGCCTCAGGCTGTTGATGCTGCCGTTGCTATCCATTGCCAGAGCGATGTTCGGTTTTATCGTCGATGCTGTGTCTAATGTCAGTAAAAGCGGGTCGTTTGCATCAGTTGCCAATAACCGCACGCCATTGCGCCAGGCACCCCGGCGAGATCTGAGAATGAGTTCATTGTTTTCCTCGGTGATCTGCAATCGGCCATGTAAGCGCACGGGACGAGAGTTAGTGAGTGTTCCGCTAGGAAAAGTGTATACCCCGGTTGCTGATGACCGGACCTTTGCGTCAAGTGGTGTGGCCGGTATAGCCGGAGCTGGCGCGTCCAAAACAGCCTGCAACAACTGGCTGTACACCTCTTCGGAAGAGTCTAGGTAGGCGTTAAGGTGAACCAGCATTGCGAGGTTCTTTCCCGGTATTAGAGTCAGGTTGGTATTCCAGCCGCCATCTACCCCCCCGTTATGCCCGAAGGTGAATTCGCCAAACTGGTGCGAGCGAAAGAACGACAGACCAATACTGATCAGCCGCTCATCTGGACACCAGTGTGGTTTGAGCATGTCATTAAAAGTATTTGGTTTGACGATTCCGCTGCCCTTGTTTAGAAGTGCGGCTGCGTAAAGGGCCATATCAGGGATATTCGATTGCACTGCACCGGCTGCCCGTCCATTGATGTACACCCACTCGCCAGGAATGTTGTGGCCATCAACCGGCCTGGCCGAGGGGGGTGCTTTACCCAACAGTTCAAGCTGATCTAGGGACTCGGGACTTGGTGCATGCGTATAGCCGGTGGTTAGTCGTTCGCCAGGTAGATCGAGATTATCGGTAGCGTGCATTCCCAACGGCTCGAAGATACGTCGTTGGAGTACTTGCTCAATGGTATCTCCTTCCAGCCTGGCAATAATCTCGCCAACGAGCATCCAGCCGTGGTTTGCGTAATGCCACTTGCTACCTGGCTTAACGTCAATCGTGATTCCGTCGGGATATTTCTCCGCTAACGGCGGTGTGTCCGGGCTGTCTGCCCATAGAACCTTGATAGGGTCGGCAGCGTCGGAAACGGTCGGTGATTCGCCGATGCCCCCGGTGTGGGTAAGCAGGTGCCAGAGAGTCAGCTCATCACCGTAGCCGTTGAGCTTAAGCTCCGGTAGTAGGTTTCCGACGTGGCTGTCGAGCCGAAGTCGTCCCTCCTCGACTAAGGCCATTGCACACAGGCATACCATGGTTTTAGTGATAGAGCCGATTCGTTGGTGTAGAACAGGATCCTGTGGTTTTCGTTTGGTGATATCGGCCCAGCCGAACCCCTTCGCATAGGCTAGTTCGTTGTTGGACACCACCCCGACCGACATACCTGGCAAGTGGAACTCTTCAATCAAGCGGTCTGCAGTTTCGGATATTCGTTTGGGTGAAAAAGAGGCCATACTGAACCAATTGATTAGACAAGACCACCAATTCTACCGGTCAAGTATCTGAACGGATACTCCATCAAATTTAATCACTGGATGCGGGTTCGTGGTGCGTCACCGGATCCTTAAACTGATTGGTTGTGTTGGTGTGAGGATAATGTGTATCTGGTACCGGTACACCTAGGAAGTCACATAATGGTTCCCAGCCATTTTGGGCCTCGAATATGAGTAGCTTTTCAGAAGGTGTTTCTTCTATTACTGATTGGTTGTGTCGATTAAATTTGTCGATGACGAATTCGCGCTCATTCAAGCGTCCATCGAAAATCCGATCCCAAATAATTTCGAATGCCCACTTACCTGAGTAATGCAATTGCGGATCTTCTGAGTCAAGAGATTGTTTTGAATAGGGGTAGATAGTGTTCATAATACTTTCGTACCAGCTAGCTGAGTCTCTCAATGACAAAATAATTTTGGCATCTGGAAAATGTTTTAGTTGTTCTCGCCATAGGTTACAAGAGGGCCAGTCGACAGTCGCTTTGAAACCGTTGAATAAAACATCCCAGTTGATTGGTTCCCCACGGTGTGCCTTTAGCCATTCGTGTTTATGATTGTGTTCGTTCACTTCAACCATGTGATAGCATTTTTCGAAACCAAGCTGTTCGAGGGCAGATTTAAGTGACTTCGTGCCAGTTCGTCCAAATCCAGCGCCAATTACTTGTATCGTCATGTTCCTTGTTTAAACTCAGAGTTCATCACACTAAGATGTTCTGTTTAGACCCTATGAATTGAATTTTTGACGTTGTTAGATACTATTATTTTAAAGGTTGCGCAGTTAGTGGATCATGAAATTCCCATGCTCTCCTCCAGAAAAGGGTCCTGGCATTTAAGAACAGTGGATTTGGTGGGGAGATTGGGCTGGTTGAATTCAATTATCGAGCCAAAGCACGAATCGGGGATACGTCGTGTGGAGAAGATGTCTGTCATCACATCGAACGATTATTTATGTTCAGCGAGAATCATGTCTGCGGCTTTTTCACCGATCATGATGCAGGCGGCATTCGTGTTGCCCGAGACTAGGGTCGGCATGATTGAACCGTCGGCGATGCGCAAACCTTCGATACCGTGTACCTGTAATTGGTCGTTGACTACTGCGTTCTCATCGTTGCCCATGCGGCAGGTGCCGACCGGATGATAGGCCGTTTCTGCGGTTTTTCCGATCCACTCGATTATCTCGTCATCACTTTGCACGTCTGGCCCAGGCTTAAACTCTATATCACGAAACTGATCCATCGCCGGCGCCTGCATCAGACGTCTGGTGAAACGCACCGCATCGACCAGAGTCTGTCGGTCCAGCGGGTCGGACAGGAAATTGAAACGAATAGCCGGCGCCTCATGTGGGTCTATCGACTTGATATGAATTGATCCCAGACTTTCCGGACGTAACTGGTAAACGGTAATCGTCATACCGGGTTCGTCAAGCAATTTGCGTGTGGTGGGGGAAAACGCATATGGGACAAGATGGAGCTGGGCGTTGGGGCTTTCCAAGTCGGTATGGGTTTTAATGAAAGCGACAAGCGGAGCGGACGGAAGGCTCAAGAAGCCATCTTTATTAATTGCGTATTTGGCAACTTGCCACAGGAGCCCGAGGCCGCGTGCCCGATCGTTGAACGTTACACCACGTTTTTTGATTGTCCAGCCCATGCGTGGAGCGATGTGATCGCGCAAACTCTCACCAACACCCGTCAAGTCATGGTGCACTTCAATCCCCTGCGATTTCAACAGGGCAGGTTGTCCAATCCCAGATAGTTCGAGAAGCTGCGGCGAATTGATCGACCCGCAGCATAGGATCACCTCCCCACGCGCCTGTGCATCGATAATACTGCCGTCTACCGCATAGCTGACTCCTGTGCATCGTTTTCCACTTAACGTCAGACGGTGTGCCAATGCCTCGGTCACAATTGTTAGGTTTGGGCGGGGCCTGGCCGGCGCCAGATAGGCCACCGCTGCGCTCATGCGTTTCCCATCACGAATGGTTGTCTGGGTTTTACACAGGCCAGTCTGGTCGGCACCGTTGTAGTCTGGATTGTTAGGCAACCCGATCTCTTCGCCGGCGGCAATTAGGGCGTCGTACAGCGGATTCTGATCGGCAACTTCGCTGACATGTAGTGGCCCACCTTGCCTACGCCATTCATCTGCCCCGGGTTCGTAGTTCTCCATGCGCTGAAAAATCGGCAGGACATCGTCGAAGCTCCAACCCCTATTACCCAGTTGTGCCCAGGTGTTGTAATCCAAGGGCTGGCCGCGAACGTATACCAATCCGTTGATAGCACTCGAACCACCAAGTATCCGGCCGCGAGGAACTGGTATCGCCCGTTCGGCCATTACCGGTTCGGGTTCGGACGCATAGCACCAATTGACTTTTGGATTGTCGATAAAGCGGCTGAAGCTGATCGGTACTGGTGTGAGGGGGTGGCTCATTTTCCCCGCTTCGATTAACAACACAGTGCGCCGCCGATCCGCGCTTAAGTGGTTTGCCAGTACACAGCCCGCCGAGCCAGCGCCGACAATGATGAAATCAAAAGTGTTGGTTACATTCATCGTAGGATCATCTATATCAGATTCTTGGTGATTTATAGCGCAATATTGAGTTAGGGGAATACTGATTCGTCTCTAGAAATACTTGGCTGGCGTTTGGGGGCTTACTCATTGGCGTCCTCGCTGGGTCATAGAGATTATGTCTCGGTCTCCGTGGACCGATGTCGCGCTATTATTGACAGTTTTATGGGAACTGTTCAAGCAAAGACTTTGTTGTTTTTTGTATCGAAGTGGCCAACAATCACAAGCACATTCCAATGTGTGGTGTCGCTACTCAAAGGTGGAAATAGGGGGAAATGGTGATGACTAGAATCGATGAACGCCCTCCAGTGTGGATCGGGCATGTGTTTATGGCGGTGACGGACGTCAAGCAATCTGCCGGGTTCATGTGCAAACTCGGGATGCGAGAGATTTTTCAAGCAGACGATATTTCTGTTCTCGAACTGCGCGGCGGTACACATTTATTGCTTCGACCTGCCTTGGACCCAATTGTTTCAGGTACTGTGGCACCTTTCGACCTCATGGTAGACGACCTGGAGATCAGTTACGAGAAATTTGAAGCGCTTGGGCTATCGCCATCTACTATCCAGGCCGATACGTTCCACCGGTCGTTCACACTTTGTGACCCATCTGGCTGCGTAATCACGGTGAATTCGAGTCACGTGTCGGACTCGCCAGTGTAAACAGGCTTTAGGCCAGTCTCATCCGACTTTTTTATTCTGGATAGAGTCAGCACAGACTCGATTAATCGCCCAAGGTGGAGTGAAATGAAATCTGACATCTTTCTTGAAAAGGCCCGATTGGGCCCACGTAATAAAGTGCTTATCGAACACGATGAAAAACGCCACTTGCCTGGAATTAAACGACGTTTCGAAGCATATACACACGTCGATCTCGCGCATGTTGTGATGTTGGTCGAGCACGATATTTTGGACACACAGCGCGGTGGACGTTTGCTTAACGCGCTGCTCGCAATCCAGGAGCTCGGTGCGGAGGACTTTCCGTGGGTCGCCGAGTCGGGTTCATGCCTCGTCCAGTTTGAAGGCTTTATCACAGAGTACTGCGGGGAGGACATCGCTGGTCGATTACAGACAGGAAGAAGCCGTAATGATCAAGAAGCAGCTGTGGAAAGGCTCTACTTTCGCGATCTGCTGTTGGAGTTGTTTGCGCTACTCACTAACTTGGAGCGGCAAATCATCGAGCGCTCAATTCGCCATGCAGATTTAATAATGCCGGGCTATACACACCTCCAACATGCACAGCCCTGGACTTTCGGACATTATTTGATGCGTGAAGCTTTCATTTTCGAGCGGGATCTGCAACGTATGCAAGCATTGTATGCACGTACAAATTTGAGTTCGTTAGGCGGCGCTGCTCAAGTTGGCACTTCTTGGCCATTGGATCGGGAACGCACGGCTGCTTTGCTGGGGCACGACGGTCTGGTCGTCAACGCCAGCGATGCTGGAGAGTTCGCCCGTGATCATATTGAAGAGGCGATAGCGGTACTCAGTATTATGATGAGTAATCTTGGTCGATTCGCAACGGATCTTTACGTTTGGAGTTCGTGGGAATTTTCCTTATTGGAAATTGACGATGGGTTGGCGGGTACCAGCAGCATCATGCCGCAAAAGAAAAACCCGCATGCGCTCGAACGAATTAAATCATTGGCCGGACAGTCTGCAGGCTGGTTACCGGCGGTAATGAGTTGCCAACGCGGCGTGCTATCGACCGATCTGGATATGGTGTACGGTGAGGATATCGTCTCGAATGCCACTGATGCTTGCCGGGACGCACTGGAATTGATGACAGAATGTGTGCGTACATTGATTCTGCATGAGTCGACAATGCGAGAGCGTGCCGATGTTTACTGGAGTACAGCAAGTCACGTGGCAGATGAGATTGTACGTCGCTTTGATTTTCCGTTCAGAGTTGCACATCACGTCGTAGGTGCATTTGTTAAAGCGTCAATTGAAGCCGGTGAGCCGGTGTCTAAGGCTTCATCAACCCGGCTCGACGAGGCGGCGTTGGCAATTGTGGGGCGCTCGTTAGAGATTGGCGATGCTGAACTCCGTAAAATGTTAAATGCAGAGTCGTTTATTCAATCCCGTGTCACAATCGGTAGCGCTAACCCAAACGAGGTGGTCCGCCAGGCTGATCAAGTGGCTAGCGATCTCGCGGCTCATCAGCAATGGCTCGTTGAACGATGTGCTCGGATCGATGCGGCGTTAACCGATTTGCACAAACAGGCACGACATCTATCGGTTTCCTGAGAACACACCGGTGTTTAGACTGTTGTGCGACGTAAGAATGTCGTTACGTTTAGAATGCCCTGGCTGATTTCAATTCAACGGCGGTACCAGTGATTCACTGGACTGAATAGCCTTGGGGTAATCCATGGAACTAAACGAAACCCTCCTGGAGTTTGACGAGGCGGCTGAGCGTATGATTGAGCTTGGCAACCGATTAATTGATGCGGATGATGAGTCGGATCGCTGGGAGGTGGCATCAGGTCTTTTAGCCGGTGCTGTGCATTTCTGGCTCTATACTCGACAGCCTTGTGGGGAACCCTACTGCGAGAGTTGTACCGATATCGATACTGCGGACAAACGTGTGCGGCTGTTGATTGAGGAAGTCAGGCGTTTTGCTCAGGAAAGTGAGTATTTTCACACCCCGCTGGATGCCGATGCAGGATCGGCTTAGGCGCCCGGGCGACATGGCTATTTTCCCTGCGTGATCTCTATCTGCCGAGTCTGAACGAAAGTGCACAACTCGGGGAAGAACGACCGGAAGTCCTGACGGTAGGCTTCGTAGCATCGACTAAGTTCGGCCGCACCGTGTTCCATGTGTGATTCAAATCGGGCTCGCTGGGCCATTTGTGTCAGGACTTTCCCCGTGCCGATTATGCTGGCGTAGCTCAACAGCACCCGATTTTGGGTCATGTAATCAAAAAACCGGCGAGAGCGTTCGGGGAATTCAGCCAGCCGGGGTCGCAGCATCGACTCGACCGAGCCCGCGTACGCCTCAAGAGACTGCGGATGATACGTGTCCCAATCTCGGGCCAGGAAATGATCGAGGAAAATATCTGCCACGACACTTGAGTATCGGCCAAACACATGCCACATCCGCTTTTTGGAGCGGCGCACAGTGTCATGGGTATCGGTAAAACGGTCGATTTCCCGATGTAAGCGGACACCGGCCTGAACAGCTGGTTTTAATCGTTTGTACTGGTCTCCACGAACCGTATCGCCGATGAAATTGCCGATCACTAAATCTTCAACATCGCCCGACAGATAAAGATGGGCCAGATAATTCACCGCGGAATACCTGTCTTGGCTGTTGTCTGTTGATGGGAATTCTTGAAGTAGTCGTGCAGCGCCTGCGGTTTTTCGAACATAAGGTCAGGTGCTTTGCTTTTGAGCCTTATAGAAGATTGCCAACCCCAGGTTGCAGCTACCGCGTTAACACCGGCATTCTGCGCGGCTTCAATATCGCCTACGGTATCGCCAATCATCCAGGTGGAGGTGGGCTGTGCACGGTTCGTTTCAAGTGCGTTGATAATGTGTTCGGTTTTACCGCCGGGCTGTTCGTTTCCATAGATACAGTCCATCAGGCTGGTTAGTTGAGCAGCATCCAGTCGTTGCCGAACAATCGCCGAATGATTAGCCGTAACCACACAAAGTGTATAGTGCTGCGCCAGGTCCCTTAGCATTTCGGGTACTCCTTTAAACAGTGGCACTTTTAGTGGGTCGCGATTCAGGGCCTGGAATAGATACCGCGCGTAGTCCTTAACGTAGGCTTGACTGATGCCCGCGACCTCAATAAGACCCGACAGCGTCGCCGATTCCATCGCGTCGACATCTGTTTTGTTCAGCCCTTCTCCCAGACCATGCTCACGACAGAAGATGGTCGTATATTCGCTGAGAATATTCAGAGAATCGGCCAGTACACCGTCATAGTCGAATAAGAGCAGACCCCGATTGCGGGGCGATGTTGAATTCAACAGGGTATCTCCCCATCGTTCGTTAGCGAGTCAAGTTAAACATTCTGGCGGTCATTGTCGCATTACTGCCAATCGATCGGTGCATAATCTGGTGACAGACTTCTGAATAGATCGGTACAACAGATGACTTCGATCGACCCATCCTGCTTGATACTGAACGGTATTCGCTGGACGAACAATTTTCTGTCGACGGCCAGCTGTTCATTGTCCGAACCCGTGTGGACTTATTTCTGGGACCGGGTCCGTTGAGGTGAACGGCACGGATCTGATTATCGTTGGCGGTGGATCCGCGGGTGCGGCACTGGCCGGGCTGATTGCGCGGGATCAGAGCGTACGTGTGCTGTTACTTGAGGCGGGCCCGGACTACGGTCACCAACGCGCAGGTCAATGGCCATCTGATCTGTTGGATGCCCGGGAAATACCTCAGAGCCACCAATGGGGTTATCGGGGGCGTAATCACGCAACACATACAGAACTGTCCACCTATGATCGGGCCCGGGTGATAGGTGGATGTTCTGCACACAATGGTTGTGTCGGGCTCTATGGCCACCGGCGTGATTACGATGCTTGGGCAGAACTGGGCAATCCTGGTTGGGACTGGCTGTCGATTGAACCCGCCATAAAGCGAGCCATTGCAATGCTGCGTGTCCGTATACCCGACACAGCCGAGTTGACGCCCTTCCAGGCGGCGTTTCTTGAAGGAGCGCAGTCAGCAGGTGTTCCGCGGGTAGCCGATCTTAACGATCCCGATGACGCGCAGGGGGTTGCTCCATCGCCAACAAATATTGTGGAAGGAACACGCTGGAATTCTGCTTTTGCCTACCTGGATCCGGTTCGCGATCAGTCGAACCTTACCGTGTTGGGTCATGCGACGGTCGAGCACTTGCTGATCCATGCTGGGCGGGTGAGTGGGGTCCATGCGAGTGTTGATGGTGCCGGTCAGGATATTCATGCGGAGCGAGTAATCCTTGCGGCCGGTGCGTATGGCTCGCCGACGATTCTGCTGCACTCTGGAATTGGCGATCCCATGGAGCTGGAATCTGCTGGCGTTGCCTGTCACCATCCACTGCCAGGCGTCGGCAAGCACCTAACCGATCACCCAATCATCGATCTCAAGTTGAAGCCGAGCCAAATTCTGATAGAACAGATGAACGATTTTGCGGCTTCAGGTTGGTTGCCGGACGAGCAGGTGTTACTCAAAGCACGCAGTACCGGTTGTGCCGAGGCTTTTGACCTGCACCTATTCGCAGTCAGTCGCCGAGACCCAGGAACTGGGGAATGGTCTTTGGTGTTACCCATCTCGTGCATGGATCCGCACAGTCGTGGCGCGCTCAGATTGTCGGCGTCGGGCCACGCGGATGATGTGGTGATCGATCATGGATTTCTCTCAGATTCGTTAGGTCATGATCGGGCTGTGCTGGCGGACGGTGTTGAGTTGGGGAGACAAATAGCGAGATCGATGATGCGCCAGGGATTCATCAGTGACATCAGCAGTCCACCTGATGACTGTACCGGGCAGGCATTGTGGAATCACATCGATCGGGGTGTCTCGATCTATTATCACCCTTCGTCAACCTGCCGAATGGGACCCGAACGAGATGCGTTGGCGGTAGTAGACGAGGTAGGGGCGGTACGCGGTCTGGAAGAATTATTTATCTGTGATGCATCGATCTTCCCGAACGTTATGCGTTCTAACACCAACCTGCCCGCGGTAGCTCTTGCAGAACATATGGCGTCGATGCTGGGGAATTGGAAAAAAGACTAAAGCGTCTCTGGATCCACGCGAAGCAGCACATCGGCCGCGGTACACCCACCCGGGTGGACAATCAACGGGTTGATGTCGAGCTCATCGAGTTTGGCGCCAAGCTGCTGGGCAAAGGCAACGATGGTACAGATGGTGTCTACAAGTCGGTCAATGTCTGCGGCTGGCCGATTCCTGAATCCTCGCAGCAGTTTAGCCACCTGCAATGAGTGCAATGCTGCAGTAATGTCTTCGCGCGGCGTCGGTAGGAGTACGGTCACACTGTCGGCTACCAGTTCTACCAGTGCACCGCCACTGGCCAGTGTTAGGGTGTGACCGAATTGCGCATCATTGCGGACACCAACCAGCAGTTCGGCTATTGAATTGGCCACCATCTTTTCAACCAGGAAGCACTCTTTCGATAGGTCTGGTGAATAGTCTTGAACAGCTTGCTGGATTGCCTTTGCTGCATCGCTCACCTGGGTTGCCGACTCAAGGTTTAGTCTTACTGCGCCCGCTTCGGTCTTATGCGGCAGGTCTGCACTGACCAGTTTCAGAGCCACAGGATAGCCCAGTCGATCAGCCGCAGCCGAGACACCGGCAACTGTGACCAGCTCTCCAGCCGGAATCGGGATGCCGACGTTTTCTAGCAGTTTCTTGCCCTGCCATTCATCCAGGGTGACGCTGTTGGCAGTCCGACCCGTAATCTCAACTGAAATTGATCCTGGCTGAGCCAGATATTTTTTACGTTGCCTACCAAACACGGTTGCCGCGGCAATTGCCTGTACGGACTCACCGATACCCTGTAGCGGGGCCGTATCGTGGTCTTTCAGGAATTGCTGGATCTGGGTATCAAGGTTCTCTGGCAGGCTGCTGCATACCGCGCCCGGGATGCCTGCCTCGCGCGTGGCCTGCATAAATGCACGCGCGTCGGCCTGGTACAGGTGGCGGTCTTCATCAAGATGCGGTGGAGGATAATCCTGGACCAGCAACGCCGCATCGTAATCATCCTCGACCAGCGCGCTGAAGACCGGCTTGAGCTTTTCCTCGTGGCCCCACAGCGGCGTGGTGTAATCCAGGGGGTTAGATACGGTTGCAATGGCCGGCAGTAGGCTTTTGAGCGTCTGACTGGCTGCAGGTGAAGGGGCTTTGAAGTCGATTCCGCACTCCTCTCCCCGGTCAGCCAGCATGGCAACGTCACCTCCGGAGCAGGTAAAAGCGGCCAGTCGCTGACCAGTTGGTGCCCCCGCGATCGTCAGCAGGTTGAGTGTTTCTAGCATCAGGCTAGGTGTGGGTACCCGAACGACACCCAGTCGATCGAACAGTGCCTGGTAAAGAGTATCGCTGCCGGCCAGGGATCCGGTGTGTGTCAGTGTGGTGCGGGCAGCAAGATCAGAGCGACCTACCTTGAGCACGACGAGCGGTATGTTTCGGTCCAGTGCGTTCAGGGCGGCTTTCGCAAACTGCGGAATGTCTCGAAGCGATTCGAGATAGATACCGAAGGCGGTGACTTCTGACCGGGTCAGTAATGCTTCAAGATAGTCTTCGACGCCCAGGACAGACTGGTTACCTGCTCCAATCACGTAGGAAAAATTTACCGATCGCCGGTTGGTGAGCAAATACCCAGAGAGCATTCCAGACTGCGAGATGATTGCCGGACCTCGGGTCACCCGCTGACCACCGTGGCTGTACGGCCACAGATGGGCGCCTTGAATGTAATTGAGCAGGCCAAACACATTGGGGCCAACGAGGGCTAAGTCACCGGACACTTCGATCAATTTCTGCTCCAACGCTTCACCATCGACACCCAGTTCTCCGAAACCCGCGCTGTAACAGACAACACCGCCAGCACCCCGCTGGCGCAGTTGGCTGACTACCGTGGGGACCACGGGTCCGGGCACCGCAATAAATGCAGCATCAGGTGCTTCCGGAAGATCATCCACACTGGTGAAACAGGGATGTGCGTCCAGTTTACGGCGCTTCGGATTGACGCCCCAGATCTGACCGCTGAAGCCACCGGCTGCACATTGGCGAGAAGCATACAGCGCCTCGCTCCCCCCGATAAAAGCGATGTGCCTAGGGGCGAGCAGTCGCTGCAGATTTTTCTTCTGGCCGGGAGTCATGCTCCAAGCGGACGCAATAGAGCGCGGCTGATGATATGTCGCTGAATTTCAGAGGTGCCCTCCCAGATTCGCTCCAGACGGGAATCCCGCCACAGTCGTTCAATGGGCAGATCTTCCATCAGGCCCATGCCACCATAAATCTGAACGGCGTGGTCGGCCAGTCGGTGCAGCATTTCAGATGCATATAGCTTGCACATGGCCGCGTCTGTAGGTGTCATCCGGCCCTGGTCTGCTTTGTGCGCAGCGTGCATCACCAGCAGGTCTGCAGCCTGCAGTTCGGTCGCCATATCAGCCAGTTTGAAAGATGTGCCCTGGAATTTGCCAATACTCTGGCCGAACTGTTTACGATTCGCCGCCCAGTCGATCGACAGATCCAGCAGACGTTCCGCCCGCCCGCAGCAACCGGCACCCACCCAGACCCGTCCCATCTTGATCCACTTATCTGCCAGGATGAGACCTTCGCCTTCTTCTCCCAGTACTTGACCAGGTCCGACACGGCAGTCATTGAAAGACAGTACAAAGTTCAGATAGGCACGCTGGCTGACACAGCGGGGTCCGCGTACGATATCAAAACCCGGATGTCCGCGGTCAACCAGAAATGCCGTGACCCGTTTGCGTGGACCGCGATCGGTTTCATCGATTCCAGTCACTGCAAAAACAATGGCGAAATTCGGCAGAATGTGACTGCTGACGAAATGTTTTGAGCCATTGATGACCCAATCGTTCCCGACCCTTTCTGCCCGGGTTGCCATGGACAAGATGTCGGATCCGGCACCGGGTTCAGTGATGGCAAAACATTCGGTTTTCTCCGCTCGAACGCAGGGGTCCAGATAACGCTCTATCTGGTTGCCCTCGCAGGCCATCAGCAGTTCCGTGGGACGCCACGCAAAGCCGTTGAGTGCGTGCGAGACCTTGCCGAATTCCCGTTCAATAACCGCCAGGCTGGTGTAGTCAAGACCGCCGCCTCCAACCGATTCGGGCAGGTTGGCAGCATAGAAGCCCATTTCGATTGCTTTACGAGTGATCTGCTGCCCAAGATCAGGGGGTACTTCGCCTTGTTTTTCGACTTCGTTTTCGTGAGGCAGAAGTTCCTCAGAGACAAAAGCTCGTGCGGAATCAGCCAGCATGCGCTGTTCTTCAGTAAGTTCAAGATCCATTTGCTTCGCGCCTTGATTGTATGGCGCTGTTGACAACCGCCTCGGAATCAGCGGACAACGGCGCTTGAGAGTTGTGTTCAGTACACCATCTTATTGCGGGATAGCGTGAATTTCCATCGGAGTACAGACGATTTTACGTCGATGTCCTAGAATCACCTGCCCCCTAGATCAGACCCAGGCGCTATTATCGCGCTAGCTTTAAACTACAGATACCAGGCTTAGGGACCCCCGAAGGCCGGTCGCAGTGAGGAACAAATGACGGACCGAAGTGAAGAATTGATGGTCGAGCGACGTGGTGCGGTTCTGGAGATCACGTTGAACAGGCCCAAAGTTAACGCAATAGATTTTACTCTGAGCCGGATGCTCAACGATGCAATCGTGACTCTGCGCGATGATCCAGACCTGCGCGTCGGTTTACTGACCGCAACGGGTGATCGGGTTTTTTCAGCCGGCTGGGACTTAAAAGCAGTAGACAGTGGCGAGCAGCAGCTGGATAACTGGTGGGAGGCTGACGTTGATTTGCCCGGCGGTTTTGCCGGCCTCACGGAAATGTGGGATCTCAACAAACCGGTGATCGTGGCTCTGAACGGACTAACCATAGGCGGTGGGTTTGAACTGGCGATGGCCTGCGACCTGATCATTGCTGCTGATCACGTTGAGTTCGCGTTGCCTGAAATGCCGTTGGGCATGGTGCCGGATGCAGGGGCGATACAGCGCCTGCCCCGCCGACTCCCTTACAACATAGCGATGGAGATGTTGCTTCTGGGTCGCCGGATGTCGGCTGAGGAGGCAGCCCGGCGCGGGCTGGTCAACGCAGTGGTCCCGGCCGACACACTAATGATACGTGCGCGTGAATGGGCGGATCAGATTGCCGATTCGGCACCGCTGGCTGTTCAGACCGTAAAAGAAGTGCTGCGCGCGATCGAAGGCGATACGGTGGAGAATGCCTTTCAGACCATGCGTACCGGAGACTTGCCGGTTTATCGAAAAATGCTCAAGTCAGAGGATGCGAAAGAGGGTGTACGGGCTTTCGTAGAGAAGCGAAAACCAGTTTTTCGGGGTGAATAGGAATTGATGACATATGAAGACTAAAAACATCCAACGCGTAGCGCTGGTCGGGGGTGGGGTTATCGGTAGCGGATGGGCAACACGTTGTCTTGCCCACGGACTGTCGGTGGTCGTGACAGACCCTTCCCCTGCTGCGGTTGAGATGGTCTTGAAGACTGTCGACAGTGCGTGGCCGATACTCGAAGAGGCGGGCCTCAACGAAAAAGCCGATCGCAGCAAACTAGAATTTGCGCCTGATATCGAGACGGCTGTTGCGGATGCGGATTTTGTTCAGGAAAACGTACCGGAGCGTGAGGATCTCAAGATCGCTGTGCACGAAGAGATCAGCCGACACGCCAGAGGCGATATTGTAGTTGCCTCGAGTTCATCGGGTTTACTGCCTAGCCGTCTCCAGTCCCGCTGCCGGAGACCAGAGCGACTGGTAATCGGTCATCCCTTTGCCCCGGTCTATCTATTGCCGCTGGTTGAAGTCGTGGGCGGCGAGCAGACTAGCCTCGAGTTTGTGCGTGCCGCGGGTGCGTTTTACCGCCAGATTGGTATGCGCCCACTTCATGTTAGAAAAGAGGTTGAAGCTTACATTGCGGACAGATTGCAGGAATCGCTCTACCGGGAAGCGCTTCATCTCATAAATGATGGGATTGCGACAGTATCTGAGATCGACGCTGCTGTTACTGGAGGCCCAGGATTAAGATGGGCGTTCATGGGAACCTTTATGGCGTGGCATCTGGGTGGGGGGCCAGGCGGTATGCGTCATACTATCGAGCAGTTCGGACCGGCCCTTGAACTGCCGTGGTCGCACATGAAGGCCCCCGAACTGACTGAGGAACTCAAGAACAAGATTGTGGACGGCTGCGAGATCGAATCGGGTGACCGAGATTTTAATGAACTGGAACGACGGCGGGATCAGTGTCTTGCGGAAATCCAGAAAGTACTGGATAAATACTGGTACCCACCCGGGCAGGATGGTTGGCCCGAGATGAGCTCAGAATGAAATTGCGAATATAAGTGTTGTTAATGCAGCGGAAATGAAAGCAGTACTAAGGAGAACACCATGGAGATGAACAGAGAAGTGGTTGTCACCTGCGCGGTGACAGGAGCAGGAGATACGGTCGGCAAGCACCCCGACGTGCCGGTCACACCGGAACAGGTGGCTAATGCCGCAATAGAAGCTGCTGATGCTGGCGCTGCGATCGTTCACATCCACGTCCGTGACCCGGAAACAGGTATTGGTAGCAGGGACGTCGATCTGTTCAAAGATGCGGTGGAACGGGTTCGAAACAGTGGGCGAGATGTATTGATCAACCTGACAGCGGGTATGGGAGGGGATCTCGTGGTCGACGACGATGATCCAACCATTGCAGGTGAGGGTTCCGATATGGTTAACGCGGAGACGCGAATGGCTCATGTCGAACTACTGCGACCAGATATTGCCTCGCTTGATTGTGGCACTATCAATTTTAGCGATAGCAACCTTATCTATGTGCAGACTCCCAACATGCTCCGCAGTATGGCCGCGCGTTACCAAGAAATTGGTGTTAAAACTGAAATGGAGGTATTCGATCTCGGCCATCTAAGGTTTGCCAATCAATTGGTCAGTGAGGGCTTGATCGATTCGCCGGCCATGTATCAGTTATGTCTGGGTATTCCCTGGGGTGCGGGGGCTGATCCAGCAACCATGAGCGCGATGGTCGGACAGCTCCCGCCTGATGTGTTCTGGTCTGGATTCGGTATTAGTCGTGCCCAGATGCCAATGGTCGCACAGGCGATGCTGCTTGGTGGAAACGTGCGTGTTGGTCTGGAAGACAATCTCTATTTGGAAAAAGGTGTCTTCGCGAGTAATGGTGAACTGGTCGAGAAAGCTATCCGAATAATTCGTGAGCTAGGCGGTCGACCCTGCACCGCAGATGAAACCCGGGCTAAGCTGGGAATAAAGTAGAAACGGGTTGTAAGGTCGGGGGACTCGGGTCTCCCGTGGACAGTTCAGCTCGCCACCTGTTGTTCGGCACTACCGGCCGCACTTTGGTCAAATGCGGGCATCACTTCGTTGATGAATAGTTCCAGCGAGCGTTTTTGTGCAGCCTGACCGAGACCAAAACTTGCACAATAGGTAAATTGATCGACGCCAATGTCCTGGTACTGTTTGAGCTTGGAAATTATCTGATCGGGCGTGCCGAACATCAGGTTGTTCACCAGTTCATCCCGATTGAATTCTTTGCGACTGCTCAGATCAGAAAGGTCGATTTGCTGGGGGAAACCATTTTTAACACTCCCTAGGTTTTTAAACAGGTTTTCGAACTGGCCCAGCTTTCGGTACACGGACGTGACGGCCTCATCGATCTGTTCCGTATTTTCTACCACAGCGACGAAACGCATCGTCGAGAAGATCGGTCGGGCGGTGCCGGGGTTGTCTCGAAGTGCGGTCTCGAACCGTTCCATGTAGGTTTCCACCTCCGAGAACGGACGGGTGAGAGCCCACGACATGATGTTGCAATTGTTCTTTACCGCAAAATCGAAAGTCACCGGCGCGCGGGCTGCGATCCAAATAGGGGGATGAGGCTGTTGCAGCGGTTTAGGTACCGACGTGGCAGTCGGGAACGACCAGAACTCCCCGTCGTGGGCATAGTCACCGGCCCAGAGTGCTTTTACAGCGGGCAGCATTTCCTGAGTGTACTTGTAGCCTTCAGATTGTTTGAGACCGGGCTGTATGAGATCGAATTCACGCTGGTAGGCACCTGATCCGATACCAAATTCAAGTCGTCCGCCACTGTATAGGTCGAGCAGGGCAGCTTCTCCGGCCACATCGATCGGGTGCCAATAGGGTGCGACAACCACCGCAGTTCCAAGTCGGATTCGGCTGGTGTGTGCGGCCCACCAGGTCAGGATCTGGAAAGGATTGGGTGCGATGGTCATCTCGAGTGCGTGGTGTTCGGCAGCCCAGGCGCTTTCAAATCCTGCGTTATCTGCCATCTGTACCATCTCCAGCGTGTGCTGGGCCACATCTTTCATATCGGCTTCAGCCGACATGCGTTCCATGTTGATAACGAGTTGAAATTTCATGTTTAACGTTGTTTCGATACGCTCAAAGTTTGCAAAAGGCGGGCCGTAACTGCTTGAAGTCTAGCACTATCGATCAGTTCTAATGGCACCAGTAATGCTTGTTGTTCTGACTCAGGTCAGCTTTTCTTGCTTTCTTCTGTTCGGCCTGAGAGGGATCACTGCATGACAAAGGGATCGGCGATAGGATCGGGCGAAGTGTTCAGCCAGACAGTTTTGGGCCGAGTATAGTCATAGATCGCCTCAAGGCCGGATTCGCGGCCGTAGCCACTGTCCTTATAACCCCCGAATGGGGCAAGTGGTGAGACCATCCGGTAAGTGTTGACCCAGACAATACCACAGCGAATGCCTTTGGTTATTCGCAGAGCACGCCCGATATCTGCTGTGAAGATGCCTGCAGCGAGTCCGAAACGACAGTCGTTGGCGAGCTGGAGTGCGTGGGCTTCATCGGTAAACCTAAGTGCACTGACGACCGGTCCGAAGAGCTCGCGCTGTACGATACCGATCTGCTGATCCGGACATGCCACGACTGTGGGTTCGTAGTACCAACCGTTTCCCAAGCCGGCAGGCTGTTTACCCCCATGGACAAGGGTCGCGCCATTGGCTTTGGCATCAGCGACTGTGGAGTCGATATTGTCGAGCTGTGCCCGGGTTGCCAGAGGGCCCATCTGGCTGTTCTCGTCAAGAGGATCCCCAATCCGGATTTTGCTTGCTTTTTCTGCGACCCGTGCAAGAACTTCGTCATGAATAGATTCGTGCAGGAGCAGCCTTGAACCGGCAACACAGCTCTGACCGCTGGCACTGAATATGCTCAGCAGTACACCGTTGGTTGCACTTTCAAGGTCAGCATCATCGAATATCACCACCGGTGATTTTCCTCCCAACTCCAGTGAAACCTGTGCGAAATTTTCTGCAGAATTTCTCACCACGTGGCGGGCTGTTTCAGGGCCGCCGGTAAAACTTATCCGATCGACCAACGGATGGCTTGTGAGGGCGCGGCCGCACGGTTCACCGAGACCTGAGATCACGTTGAAAACCCCGGGTGGGAAACCAACCTCTTCGAATACCTTGGCGAATTCCAACATGGGTGCTGAGGCATGTTCGGATGCCTTGAGTACGACTGTGTTGCCGGCGGCCAGGGCTGGGCCGATTTTGACTGCAACCAGAAATAGTTGTGAATTCCAAGGGACTACAGCGGCAACGACTCCCAGGGGCTCACGTATTGTCATGGTCCACATATTGGGTTTGTCTATGGGAAGGGTCTCTCCACTGACTTTGTCGGCCAGGCCGGCATAGTAGTAAAAGTAGTCCGAGATATAACGCGCCTGCCAGCGGGTTTCTTTGAACAGTTTACCCGTGTCCACGGTTTCGCAATGGCCGAGCGATTCAGAGTGTTCGGCAAGGACATCACCAAGACGGCGTAGTAGTTTGCCTCGTTCTGTGGCGGTCATTGTGGACCAGGGACCTTCAGTAAATGCACGGTGTGCAGCCTTAACTGCGGTATCGACATCTACCTCATCTGCTTCGGGGACCACCGCCCAGGGTTTTCCGTCGGAAGGGTTGATGCTCTCAAATGTCTTGCCACTTTGGGCTGCTACCCACTCTCCATTGATGTACATCTGGTAATTCTTTAGCTCAGCCATCTGGGTTTCCTTGGTTTATAAAGGTTTGTAAGCAACGCATTCAATTTCTACGCGGATATCAACCAGAAAATCGCTGACCAGGCCGGAACGTGCCGGTGGCGACTCTGGAAAATATTCTGCATAAACGGTATCGAAGCCGGGGAAGTCCTCGCGGGATCTAAGCCAGACCATGGATTTAACGACGTCTCCCAGATCGCATCCGGCGAGTGCAAGCGTCTCACTGATGGCGTCCAGGCAGGCCCGGGTCTGTTCTTCAATCGTGCCGTTGGTCATGGGAATTCCGTCCTGCATGGGAATCTGGCCGGTTAGAAATACAAAGTCGCCGGCGCGTACAGCTTGGGACAACGACAATTGCCTGCCATTGATAATCAGCGGTTCACCGATAATCTGTTTTGCAGAAATGGACATGAGACTCGTCTTGGGTTAGTGGACAATAGGCAATAAAGTATCATAGCTTACATTCCAGTTGCGTTTTGCCGTGAATCTATCTGTGATTCAGGCGGTTTTATAAACTTTGGATCGAACAAGAAACTACACAGCTGCCGGGACCTTTTTTGAGGAGGTTGGCGAGGGCGATCAGGTGATCGTGCTTTGTCATGGTGTCGGTCTTGACCACACGATGTGGGATAGGCAGGTCACTGCTTTGGCACCGTATTTTCGGGTCGTGCGTTACGATATGTTTGGACACGGCCGTACAGCGGCGCGTCCGGACGTTACGGCAATAGGAGATTTTGTTGCCCAGTTGAAGGAATTGCTGGATTCTCTCGAAATTTCGAAACTGACCCTTGTTGGGTTATCGATGGGTGGGGTCATTGCACAGGGGTTTGCGGCTGATGCGCACGAGCGGCTTGAAAAGCTGATACTGATGAACACCGTGTACCGGCGAACGGATGCGGAACTTAAAGGGGTTCGCAGCCGCCTGAAGATCACCGTCGAAAAAGGACTCAAGCCCGTTGCCGATTTGGCACTTGACCGCTGGTTTGATGACGCATTCAGGCGGGCTAACCCGGATGTTGTGACCAGGATAAGAAATCGCTTGATATCCAACGACCTCACGGCTTACTCCACGGCTTACGGGATATTTGTGGAAGCGGACCGGGAGATCGGTGCAGCACTTAAGCAGGTGCGATGTCCCACACTGGTGATGACCGGTGAGCTCGACACGGGTTCGACTCCGGAACTGGCTTACAGAATGGCCGCGGATCTATGCGACGCGCAGGTCGTCATCTTGCCCGGGTTGCGCCATTTGGCACCCCTTGAAGACCCGCCGCAGGTCAACCGGGTGTTGTTAGAGTTTCTCGGTATTGATTGACAACCTAGCTGAACAGTTTTAATTCCATCACAACACCAACAGGAGGCAGATATGGACAAAGCGTTATTTGACAAAGGGCTGGCCACACGTCGCGACGTTCTCGGTAAAGAATACGTTGACAATGCACTGGCGAATGCCAGTGAATTTGCCCAGGAGTTTCAGGAGCTTCTCACGGAATACTGCTGGGGTGCCGTATGGGGCGATGAAACGCTTGATCGAAAGACGCGCAGCATGCTTAACGTGGTGATGCTTGCGGCGCTTAACCGGATGCACGAGTGGGAACTTCATTTTCGTGGGGCCATCGTCAATGGTGTGTCACGTGATGAGCTCAAGGCCATATTGAATCAGATCGCCATTTATTGCGGTGTGCCGGTCTCTGTTGAATGTCATCGAATTGCAAAGCGTGTTTTTGCCGAGCTCGATGGTGACTGACGAGCCACGCTAGCGTGAAGACTGTAGTTACTGAGAATCCGGCCTCGCTTGGGTTTTCAAAAGAAAGGCTGGAGCGTATCAGTGTCTGGATGGATCGTTATGTTAATGCCGGTAAGCTGCCCTGTGCGTTGACGCTGATCTGTCGTCACGGTGAGGTCGTGTTCGCCCGGAGTGTTGGTCAGCGAGACCTGGATTCAGGCGGATCGATCGAGATGGATTCGATCTTTCGGATCTTCTCGATGTCCAAGCCACTGACCTCGGTTGCTGTGATGATGTTGTATGAGGAAGGAAATTTTCAACTCGATGACCCGATATCCCGATTCATTCCGTGCCTCGCCGATCCCAGGGTGGTGGTTTCGAATGTCGACGGACAGTTACAGACTCGCCCGGCAAAAGGTTCAATTACGATCAAACAACTGTTGACGCATACCGCAGGATTTACCTACGGCTGGAACGAAGAATTTTCACTGGGTGAACTGTACCAACAGGCGGGTGTCGATTTTTGGCCGAATAGCGGGGTCCTCGCCGACGTTGTGGACCGGGCATCGGAATTGCCATTACTGTTTGAGCCAGGGAGTCGCTTCGGATACGGTATTTCAACCGATATATTAGGACGGTTTGTCGAGGTGATTTCAGGACAGTCACTGGCTGCCTTCATGCAGCAGCGCGTGTTTGAACCATTAGGGATGACCGACACCGGATTTTCAATCACTCCTGCTAAGCTGGATCGTTTGACAACGCTCTATGAAGCAACAGGCGATAGCAATACGCTCGCCCCAGTCGATACTCCGGGATCAACGCTTTTCGCTGCAGAAAACGTTACCACGTTTTCAGGCGGTGGCGGATTATTGTCGACACCGGCAGACTACCAGCGATTTGCCGAGATGCTCCGCTGCCGGGGGGAATTCAATGGTGTGCGTCTTCTGGGTTCACGGACTGTAGATTTCATGACTCAGAATCACCTGCCCGGCGATCTGGCACAGATGGGTGATATAGACTTCGATGGCTGGAGTCTTGCCGGTGAAGGTGTAGGGTTCGGCTTGGGATTTTCTGTGGTACTTGATTCGGTCCGGGCACGCACACTGTGCTCTGTGGGAGAATTCTCTTGGGGTGGCATAGCCAGTACCGTGTTTTGGGTCGATCCGATGGAAGACATCACCGCGATGTTTCTGACCCAGCTGACACCTTCGAGCACTTATACATTAAGGCGCGAGCTTCGAGTACTGGTCTATCAGGCCCTGGTCGACAGAGGCTTAACAATTTGATGACTACATGCGCTGGATCGGGGGCAAGAGACCGACGATGAACAATCAGCAGAAACAGATCGACCCTGCAGCGTTACCGCTGCAGGGCATCCGAGTCGTGGAACTGGGTACCAGTGTCGCTGCACCGTACGGAACCTGGATCCTGGCGAGTCTTGGTGCAGAAGTCGTCAAGGTAGAGCGTCCCGGCAAAGGAGATGACGCGCGTTACTGGGGGCCACCATTCTGGGAAGAGACCTCAACCATGTTTCATACCTACAATCGGGAAAAGCGCTCGTTAGAAGTGGACCTGAAGGATCCGGAGCAGGTTAAAAAGCTGCGGCGTTTCATTGCCGACGGCGTCGATGTGGTGGTCCAGAATCTCAGAGCGGGTGTTGCCGACAGCGTAGGCCTAGGTGCTGAACTGTTGACAACAGAACTGCCTGGGCTGATCTATTGCAATATTCGAGCGTTTGGAGCCGCCGGGCCGATGCGGGAACAGCCTGGGTACGATCCTCTGATGCAGGCTTTTTCTGGGCTGATGAGTGTCAGTGGTGAAGCGGGCCGCAAACCTGTACGCGTGGGTACCTCAATAGTTGATAAGGGCGCTGGAATGTGGTGTGCGATTGGCGTGTTGTCCATGTTGAATGCCCGTCAGCAGACCGGTCGAGGCGGTGTCGTCGATACGTCGTTGCTCGAAACTGCACTGGCGTGGATGGGCTTTCATGTCGCCGATTTTCGTGCAACCGGTAAAGCACCCAAGCCACAAGGGTCCGGGGTGCGTGGAATTGCACCTTACCAGGCCTATGAGTGTGCTGATGGCTACCTCGTTGTCGGTGCAGCCAATGACCGATTGTTCAGAAAACTGGCTGAAGCACTGGGGCATCCCGAATGGCCGGAGGACGAGCGGTTTGCAACCAACCCTGATAGGTTTGGCAACCTTGTTCAGCTCAACGAGTTGCTAGAACCGCTGTTTCGCAATGCCGATCGCGAACACTGGCAGACGATGTTTAACGAACTTGGGATTCCCTGTGCCCCGCTGCAGCAGCTCGATGAGGTGCTGGCGCACGAACAGGTCGAGGCGCTGGGCATAATTCAATGTGCCGATGAAGGTGCAATGCCACTCATGGGGCCACCGGTAAGTTTTGATGGTCATCGTCCACCCGCCCGGCACCGGGCACCGGCACTGGGTGAGTACAATGATACTTATTCGGATAAAGTTTCTGACGAGTAAGACAACCGTGCCTGAATTCCACACAATTGAGTTGTCGATCAAAGACGATATTGCGCAGTTGACCCTGAATCGACCGGATTCAGCGAACGCGATGAATACTCAAATGGCCGAGGAAATACTGGCCGTACTGACCGGTCCCGAGGCGCCAGCTGCTGCCGCAAGGTGCATTGTCCTGACAGGTACCGGTGGCCGAGCGTTCTGTGCTGGTGCGGATCTTAAGGAACGAAAAGGAATGACCGATGCGGCCTGGATACAACAGCATGCGGTATTTGAAACACTCGGTTTGGCGCTGATGGATCTTCAAGTGCCTTTGATCGGGGCGATTAACGGCGCGGCATTTGGCGGCGGAATGGAGATGACGCTGGCCTGCGACTTCGCGTATGCCGCCAACACGGCTCGGTTTGCGCTGACCGAGACCACGCTAGGGATTCTCCCGGGCATGTGCGGTACACAGTATCTGCCGGGTGCTGTCGGGATTCGGCGGGCCAAGGAGATAATTCTGACCGGCCGTCCGTTCAATGCGCAGCAAGGTTTACAGTGGGGTGTCATCAATCAGGTGTGTGAACCCGATCAATTACTCGATCAGGTTTTTGATACAGCTGCTGCGATCGCAGCCAACGGGCCTATTGCGGTGCGGGAAGCCAAGCGAGCCCTGAATCATGCGGGCCTCGGCGGTATCAAAGCAGGTTACCGGATAGAACTAGATGCCTACAGCCGCGTAGTGCCTACTGCTGATCGACGCGAAGGTATTCTCGCTTTTAACGAGAAGCGAAAACCACAATTCAAGGGAGAGTAGGGTTATGGGAGACGCACTGAAGCAGATGACCCTGGGAGAAGATTTTCCGGAGATCCGGGAGGCAGTGGGTCGGATATGTGATGATTTTCCTGGAGAATACTGGCGAGAGATGGATGCTAAGAGCGCTTATCCCGAGGCGTTTGTCAGTATCCTGACCGAGTCGGGCTGGTTGTCTGCCTTGATTCCAGAATCCTATGGTGGCTCGGGTCTGCCGCTGCGGGCCGCAGCGGTCATCCTGGAAACTATTCACGCATCGGGGGGTAGTGCCGCAGCGTGCCATGCGCAGATGTATACCATGGGTACCGTGCTTAGACATGGCAGCGACGAGCAGAAACAGAAGTATCTGCCACAGATCGCAAGCGGCGATTTGCGTTTGCAGGCCTTCGGGGTTACAGAACCGACTTCGGGAACTGACACCACGAGTCTTCGTACCCGGGCGGTACGGGATGGAGATCATTATGTGGTGAACGGTCAGAAGATCTGGACCAGCCGGGCACTGTACTCCGACCTGATGCTATTGCTGGCCCGGACCACACCCAAAGAAGAAGTGAGCCGGCCGACTGAAGGTCTATCAGTGTTTCTAATTGATTTGCGGGAGTTACGCGGTAACGGCGTTGAAATCCGGCCGATCGAAACCATGATCAACCATAACACCACCGAAGTGTTCTTTAGTGATGCAAAAATTCCGACCGATACGCTGATCGGGGAAGAGGGACGGGGATTTCGCTACATTCTCGATGGTATGAATGCTGAGCGCACGTTGATTGCGGGTGAAAGCCTTGGTGATGCACGGTATTTTCTACGACGGGCGAGTGATTACGCAAACGAGCGCGAAATTTTCGGCGGCCCGATCGGACGTAATCAGGGTATACAGTTTCCCCTGGCCCGCGCTTACGCGGAGACGGAGGCCGCGGAACTTATGGCCCGCAAGGCCGCAGCGCTGTTTGATGACGGCGAACCCTGCGGTGCTGAGGCCAACATGGCTAAATTACTGTGTGGTGATGCGGCCTGGCATGCAGCTGAGGCTTGTATGCAGACTTTTGGCGGTTTTGCTTTTGCGCGAGAGTACGATATTGAACGCAAGTGGCGCGAGGCAAGGCTTTACCTCACGGCACCGGTGTCGACCAACTTGGTTCTGGCTTATATTGGTCAGCATGTCATGGGATTGCCCAAGTCCTATTGAGCGCGGTACAGATCGATCCAAAGCATTCGTAAATAGCGTTAGCGAGATCGTCACTCACTCAAGGCCGACAGGTTAAGACGAAGGTTGGGCCTTATGTCGGTTTTTCCCAGCCTTTGCCAGCGCCGCATCGGAGGCAGCGTTGATTCAGGAATATCTGTTCCCAGTCTGCGTCGGCGGCCACATAGTCCAGAATCACCCGTAACGCTTTGGATGTCGATCGAAAACCATAAGTTTCCTGAGCATATTCAAGCATTTCAATCGAATCCGGGTGTAATTCCACCTCAAGCGTTGCCTTTTTCCCCATTGCCATTTGATATCCCCCTGCGCGTTAGATTTAGAGAACCTGCAGATTCCCCGATGAGTTGCATTTTGTCGTCTAGGGGTCTCACGGTGCAAGGCGTAGTGCCGAGCGGGATTACGCGCTACAGATCGCTCGCGGGGCAGTTGTTGTCTAGGCCTACAGATCTGCAGGTCGGTTGACGTTAAAGAAAATACCCTCGTCGTTCATATCGATTTTCAAGATAGTCGATTCAAGTTGTTCCAGCAGCTCACGTGCGCCAGTGTCACCACTGAGCTGCAGTAATTCAGAAAACATCGACCTTGGGAACAGTACTGGATGACCACGGCGCTCTCTGTAATAGGGCGCACAGGCAACCTCGGTGGCAAAATTTTTGATCAACAGATTCAGATGAGCCGAAACCACCAGGGGCATGTCACCCAGACACAGAACGACGCCATCAAGATCTGTGGGCAGCGCTCTGATCCCCGACTTGATCGAACTGCTCATACCTTCTGCGTAATTTGGATTGTGGACAAAATTTACTGTGTAATCATTCAGTGCTGCCGCCAGTTCATCCGACTGATAGCCGGTGACAACGTGTACCTTGCAGGCGCGCGAGCCCAGTGCGGCCTCTACGGCATGGGCAATCAGCGGTTTTCCGGCCAGGGGCAGCAACAGCTTGTTGCGTTCCCCAGCGCGGGTCGAAAGACCCGCCGCCAGCACGATGGCATCAATCTTCGGACTCACCTGAAAATTTCTTGTTTCGGGTGCCGATCAGTTGTGCCATGACAGAAACTGCAATTTCTCCGGCGCTGCTACCGCCGATATCCAGTCCAATCGGCGCATGGATACGCTTAACCTGATCGGCCGTGACACCGCCTTGCAGCAGGCGCTCTACCCGCCGGTTGTGGTTGCGACGGCTGCCGAGTGCACCAATGTAGAAGGCGGGTGATAAAAGGGCAGTCTCTAGTGCGGGATCATCGATCTTGTGGTCATGGGACAGTACTGCCACGGCAGTTCGCTCCTCCGGCTTGAGTTCGGCGAGTGCTACGTCTGGCCAGTCGTTGACCAGAGGCAAGTCAGGAAATCGCTCCGGTGTCAGATAGGCTGCTCTGGGGTCGATGATCGTAACCTGGAATCCGGCCAGCGAAGCCATGGTCGACAGCGGCTGGGCAATGTGCACTGCACCGACAATCAGCAGTCGCCAGGGGTCGGCAAAAGGCCGAACAAAGACATCTAATTCCTCGTTGACTTGTGCGTCCACGGGCGCTGAATCGATGAGAATCTTCCTGATCTGTGAAAATCCAGTGTCCTGGACCAGCTCGCCCGACCAGTGTCCACTGTGGCCAATTGCCATCTTCCCAGTCGAAAGCTGGATGCACAGTGTTGTGGGTGACTTCTGAATCAGATTTTGGGCAAAAGTCTGATCATTCAGTCTAATCAACAGGAGTTCAATGGTCCCGCCACACGGCAGTCCGAGACTCCAGGCGGTGTCATCGGTTACCCCGTAGGTAAGGTGTTTAGGATCACCCGTGACAATTACTTCTTTGGATTCTTCGATCACCGAGTTCTCGACACAGCCTCCCGAGACTGATCCTTCAAATTCTCCGTTGTCCGAAATTGCGAGCATGCTCCCGACAGGGCGGGGCGCTGATCCCCAGGTCCTGAGGGTAAACGCTAGTGCTAGCGTACGGCTGTCGCTGGACCATGCAGCCATGGTTTTAAGTAACCGTTTATCGTCATTAAGCATATTGTTCAATCAATCGTGCTTTAGGTCGATCACTATTCATCGGACTGGATAACAATAGTTCTGCTTGCTTCAGGCCAGAACCGAAAAGCTGCTGGTTGAATTGACTGCGCGATTACGCGAGAAAAAAACCAGGCTTATCGTGCGACCAATACGTGACAAGTGAAACTGTACCGGGTCACGTTCATGATCCTGGCCTGCCTCACAGGCGATGACGAGTTCGGCCATCAGTTCACCGACTGCCGGTGCTGTTTTGAACTGGTTGCCGCTGGTGCCGACGGCCAGGTAGAAACCTGGCAAGTCTGAGCGATCGTAGATCGGGATCCAATCGTCACTAACATCCCATAGGTCGACGATCCCACTGGGGCTGTTGGGAATGCCGAGCGTGGGCATTCTCTGGGCCAGCCGGTAAATGGGTTCAAGCACTTTGTTGCTAAGATTGCGATCAAAATCATCCGGGTCTGCCGTTATCTCCCCTTCCACTTCGGTACCTTCGCTACCCACCAGAATCGTATTACCGAGGTCTGGTCGGGTATAGCTGCCAATGTCGTTGTCAAAGGTGATGAAGTCCGGTTCGTCTGGACCGGAACGTTCGGGCCGTGGTAGGCGGACATATTCATGACGTATAACGCGAGTTGTGATTCGACTCTTGTTGGCAACACCGGCGAGTTCGCTGATTCTGGCTGAGTGTGGTCCGGCTGCATTGATTATCACCGGGCAATCAATCGACTCAGTACCATTTACCACAAGGCCACTTACACGACCTTGATTAGTCTGGATGGCAGTGACGTCGGCATTAAATCGAAATGTACCTCCCGCAGCCTCTGCTGCGACCTGTAGATTGTGGGTAGCGAGTCTTGGGTCGTTGCAGTAGCCTCCACGTGGAAACAGCACGGCGCCTTCGATGCTGGGACCGGTGTGCTGCCCGAACTGATCGTGCACCGACAATACAGGTGGGCCGAATTTCTTTGTTTCCCAGCCGGGTAGTTTGTCAGTGATCCTTTGAACTGACCATTCTTCATAAGGGATGCCCAGTTCATCGGAAACAGAAATCTGTTTTTCCAAATGCCCGTTTCCTTCGGTTTTAAGTGAGAGTACGCCGGTTTGTCGGAACTCCGCCATGCCGACCGGGTCTTCAGCACCGATGTGATCGAGCCAGTTTTCCCAGCAATGAGTGCCTTCCCAAGCCAGGGCGGAACCTTCCAGAGTGGAATAGTGGGTACGGACAATGGCAACAGAACTACTGGTGGAACCCTGACCGGATGTGGAATGGCGGTCTATGTTCAATGTCCGCCAACCCCGTCTCGCCAGTCCACAGCCTATGGCCGAGCCGATGATACCGGCGCCGATAATGACCGCGTCGTAGGCCTTAGTCATCCTTCAACTTCCTTCTTTTCGAACCAAGAGTCGTAGCCCTGCTGATTCTAGGGTCTGCATTTCGCCACGGCTAGTAAACCGGGTGCAATGAGAAAGAGCAAAGTTTGACTGGCGCGGGCTGTGACGGGGCTTGAAATCTCTTAGCCTGCCACCAGATATAAGGCAGAAGCGCGTCGCGGCAATTGAGCACTGACGCCGAAACTATGGAGATAATTATGAACAACTTAATCAGAATTGCAGACGGCAGACGGCCCTGGGGGTTCTTTCCCGATGTCGACGGAATCTTGCGAGGATTCTACGATTCGCCGGTATCGACCGGGAACACGAGTGCCGATTCTCGTCGATTGGCAATGGATGTTATCGAAGCTGATACAGCTTACGTCGTCACTGCCGATATGCCCGGCATCAGTCGGGATGAGCTGTCAGTTACGATCGATAAGAACGTGCTGACGATCAGTGCAGAGCCTAAAGATGAGGCTAGCCAGAACGGAAGAAAAGTACTCCGTCATGAGCGATATTCAGGAAAGTATGCCCGTTCCCTTCGACTTGGAGAAGACATTGACGAAGACCAGGTGTCAGCAGAGTACCGGGACGGTGTGTTAAGACTGGCGATCCCTAAGAAGGCTGCTGTAGCGCCACGTCAGGTCGACGTTAAGATCGACTGACCTGAACAGCCAGACAAGCAGCATGAAGGGCCGGTCATCCGGCCCTTCTTCGTATTGTGCTTTTCTATACGGCGAAACTGGAAAACGACCCTGTATAATTCGACCTTAACGGAGACTGTCTCCATAATCATTTCGATATGAGTAAGAAAACAAACAATCCAACTGACATCGCCAATGTATTGGCCGAGGCACTGCCTTATATTCAGCATTTTCACGGTAGAACCATCGTAATCAAGTACGGTGGCAGCGCCATGGTCGACGAGGATCTGAAACGCGGCTTTGCCCGAGATGTTGTTTTGATGAAACTGGTCGGGATGAACCCAGTGGTGGTTCACGGAGGAGGCCCGCAGATCGCAAGTTTGCTCGAACGAATTGGCAAAAAGAGCGAGTTCGTGGACGGACTCCGTGTTACTGACCGAGAAACCATTGACGTGGTGGAAATGGTATTGGGTGGGCTTATTAACAAGAGTATTGTGGCACTGATCAATGCCCAGGGTGGACGAGCAGTCGGTTTGTCGGGCAAGGATGGTGGGATGATCCAGGCTCGGAAGCTGTTACTTCGGCAAGGCCAATCTGATGATGAAGGTGGAGTGATCGATATTGGACAGGTGGGTGAGATCGAACAGATCAATCCAGCAGTTGTCGATACGCTCGATCAGGCGAATTTTATCCCGGTAATTGCACCTATAGGTGCAGGTACTGATGGGACGGCGTACAACATCAATGCCGACACGGTTGCCGGCTCGTTGGCGGTGACGCTCAAGGCCGAAAAACTGATTCTGCTGACCAATACGCCGGGTGTGCTGAATTCAGACGATCAGTTGCTCGAACTGCTGAGCGAGGCTGAGGCCCAGGATCTGATCGAGCAAGGTGTGATCAGTGGCGGCATGTTGCCCAAGGTGCAGTGTGCTCTTGAGGCTGTTGCTGGCGGTGTGCGTACGGCCACGATCAGTGATGGTCGCGTCCCGCATGCGACTCTGCTTGAGACAGTCACCGACCGCGGCGTGGGCACCCAGATCGGCGAATCAAGAAACGTTCAGTCTTCGTCCGTCTGACTGTTGCCGACAGTTGGCAGCGTTAGTGGGTATCGACCGGCTAGAACGATCGTTAGTGACTGTTCGTGCCCAGTGTTTCAAACGGCGAAACGGATGATCTGTGACCGATCTTGCAACCTCATTGTTCGTCGCGCTTGATCTGATCATCTCGCTGGACCCCGATCTGGTTGAGATTGTCCTGTTGTCGCTGCGGGTCAGTTTGGTGGCAGTGGTCATCGCTAGCGTGATTGGACTGCCCCTGGGTGCTGCAATTGCGATAGGAAATTTTCCTGGTCGGTCCGGTGTTGTCGTTGTTCTCAATGCGATGATGGGTCTGCCGCCGGTTGTCATTGGGTTGGCGGTCTATCTCGTACTGTCACGAGCCGGGCCGTTGGGGCCCTACGGGCTGCTCTACACCCCGACCGCAATGACTATCGCCCAGGCTGTATTGATCACACCGATCATCGCTGCATTGACACGCCAGACGATCGAAGATCTATATCGTGAATACCGGGAGCAGTTACAGTCTCTAGGCGTCACGCCATTTCGCGCGATGTTCACTTTGTTGGTCGATGCACGGTACAGTTTGTTGACGGCAGTCTTGGCCGGGTTCGGTCGAGCCAGTGCCGAAGTGGGCGCGGTCATCATTGTTGGCGGTAACATCAATCATGTGACGCGGGTGATGACAACGACCATTGCGCTGGAAACCAGCAAAGGCAACCTGGCACTGGCCCTGGGCCTTGGCATCGTATTGTTGTGCATTGTCATAGTTATAAATGGAATCACTTCTACAGTGCAGTGGCTGATTGATAGACAGCAGGGGTAACCGGCAGATGGCAGACCCAGAATCTCATCACAGTTTGAACCAGGACCCGGTCGATATGTTGCCGCTCGTTGTCGATGGGCTGGGATTCAGTGTCAGGGAGCAATGGCTGATCAAAGACGTCAGCTTTTCGCTGGGCGCCCGTGGCCGAACGTTTATCGTAGGACCCAATGGCGCTGGCAAGAGTATTTTGCTGAAGATTTGTCATGGATTGCTGTCGCCCACAACCGGAACGGTGCGGTGGGCGTCGGGTTCTTCCCGCCAGCAGAGACAACGCCAGGCTATGGTGTTTCAGAAACCTGTACTGCTCCGTCGCAGCGCACGTGCCAATGTGGAATATGCTCTGTCGGTTCGGGGTGTCACAAAAAAGGACGCCCGGGAACGTGTAGACCGCGTACTTGAGGAGACGGGTTTAGCTGCTATTGCGCATAGACAGGCGCGTGTACTGTCCGGTGGTGAGCAGCAACGCCTGGTACTGGCGAGAGCATGGGCCTTGCGCCCCCAAGTGCTGTTCCTGGATGAACCGGCTTCGCATCTGGATCCTGCTGCAACGGCTGCCATTGAAAATATTATTCAACAGGTCAGCAATGCCGGTAGCAAAATCATCATGGTTACACATGATCTTGGCCAGGTGCGAAGACTGGCCGATGAAGTGTTGTTCCTACACCAGGGACAGTTGCTAGAACAGGCTGCGAGCAAAGATTTCTTGGCTCACGCAAAGAGCCAAGAAGCACGCGCGTTCGTTGAAGGGCAGTTACTCTGGTAGATGCTCTCGGTGTCTCGTGGGCGGATTAGACCGGACTCGGTTCGTCAACAGCCTGAGTTATTGATTGATGCATCGGGCATTGTGGTTCTACATAGGATCGCTGTGTTTAGGTTTTTGACCCCGCCCAGATTCGTATCGGTCATGACAGCATCGGTCAGATCTGCATTTTTCGGGTTGACGCCTTCCAGAAAAGCACCGGTGAAATTGGTCTGTGTTTGGTTCGCACCGGTCAGATCTGTGGCTTCCAGATAGGCTTGGGTCAGATCTGCTCCGGCCAGATTCGCATCCTTTAGATTGGCGTCCCCAATATAGGCTTCTATTAGATTTGCGCCTGAAAGGTCAGCGCCAGCCAGATTGGCAAGCATCGGCATGGATCTGGTGAGTACAGCATTTCTCAAGGTCGCCCCCGCCAGGTTGGTACGGAAAAGATTGGACTCGGTCAGATCCGCCCCAGGTAACGCAGTACCTTCCAGGTTTGCACCTGTGAGGTCACATTTAGGGCATTTCAACACTGACTTTAGTTTTTGTAGATCCGCATTCACTGAATGCACCTGCTTGCCAGGATATGCCCGTCAAGATCAAAAATAGAACCATAGATTCGAGTGCTCGATTCATCTGAACCTCCGGTGTCTCAGTTGTCCATAATCTGGTCATTTTACTCCGGTAGGGAGCCCTGTTAATGACCGATACCAAAAGCAGGCTACAAACTGTCCAGCCATTCGACGACGCCCTGGGCAAAGCCATCATCATCGTGGCTGGCAACGATCTCGAACTCCGAAATGAGTTCAGGTGGTGCATTGGCCACGACACGAGACCGGGTACACCAGCGCAATAGATCGAGATCGTTGTAGTCATTACCGATGGCAAAAACTTCGTTTGAATCCAGGTTAAATTCACTGCAGACCCACGCCGCTGCAGAAGACTTTGAGACGTTGCTTGGAAAGATTTCGTACCAGGTCGACTGGTGGTCCAGCGGAGAGGTAGTTCGGAGAACAGTCAGCCTGGAGAGTTTCTGCTTCAGATGTGCCAGAGCGCTGCCGTTGTCTCCGGGCAGACTGACCGCCACCAGCTGCGTTGAAGTCTTGCTAAATTTATCGAGTTCTTCTATGGGTCGGTGATGGCCTTGGTACAAAGTCAGGCGATGGGCGAAGTCCGGGTTGTGGGCCGTGTGCTGGTACCAGCGAAAGCGGTGGTTGTTAGGCACCGGATCGTGCACCATGAAGTCAAGTTTCAGCGCGTTGAGTACCTCGATGGATTCACTGACTTCAACTTCAGTGAGCGCCTGGTCAAACAGCAATTCAAAATTAGGGAATGAAAATATTCCAGCTCCCGATGAGGTGACCAAGAGATCAATCGGAAATGACCGGTCAAGAACACGGCGGCAGGAAAAAAGAGATCGGCCGGTAATAACCACCCGTAGGATGCCGTGTTGGCCGAGCTCTTCCAGTACGTCATGGTTAGCCGGACTGAGTTTCTGGTCCGAGCCGAGCAAAGTGCCATCTAGATCGGTGAATACCGCACGACCCATAAACAGTCTCCTTTAATGACAGTTTAGTGCGATGGGTTTAGAGGACACTGTAGAGAAGAGTGACTACAGGTTCGATTCGATTGTTGCGATCAGTGATTCGTCATCAGGTTTTACAGAACTGCCATAGCTGGCGACAACATTGCCTTCTCGGTTGAGCAGGTATTTGTGAAAGTTCCACCTCGGGTAGTCTCCGGACTGATTCGCCAGTGCCTGATAAAACGGGTCCGCATGGCGCTTTGCGACGCGGGTTTTTTCAAACATCGGGAACTTTACGTTGTAAGTGAGTGAACAGAATTCCCGCACTTTGTCTTCGGACCGAGGTTCCTGGAGGAAATCATTAGAGGGAAAACCGAGCACAACCAGCCCCGCTTCGCGATACTGTTGATACAAAGCTTCTAGACCGCGAAATTGTCCTGTAAATCCACAATAACTGGCAGTATTGACCACCAACAACACTTTGCCTGCGTACGCCTGGCACAGATGCACACTTTGCTCGCTGGCCAGAAATCGTTTAGTGAAATCCAGGTTTTTCGGGCACTCTGCAATGGCGGCATTGTTTAGTAGTACCAGCGTGGTGATCACAACGCTCACTGCCTTTAGTTTGTTAATGATCAAACCGTCGAATGGCCATTTGTTCAGGCCATACCCGCAACTAATACGCCGCAGTAATCCGAACGGGGTGATTGACCCAGGAGGGGATGGCACTGGATAGGAGTGCATCATAAATGAGCTTTTATTATCGTTGTGGCACGCTCGAGTCGTGTATCTGCGTCACCCGACAGGATCGCATATCGAGCCTGAATACGGTCGAGTTCGCTGATAAAGGCCTGATGGAGTTGCAGGCGCTGTTCCGGTTCACCTTGATCACGTTGCAGTCCATCTCCAGTCCAAGGTACGCCAATATCACACAGCAGGTAAAGGTCCGCCATTCGTGATGCCGCCATTTCAGTGATCCAGGCCTTACACCCGCCGTAATAATGGCGACTGTAGATCATCGTCGATACCAGATCGGTGTCCAGGATGGCTAGACTTCCGGCTTGTTCTAATGCTTCTCCTTCAAGTGACATCTGGCGATGTGCGATCGGCTCTACATCTGCAAAAGACAGTGGTCGCTGTACTTCATCCAGGTAATTCCGGGCACCCTCGGTGGAGAAAGCTGTCTCAAAACGTGCTGCCAGTGCCTGCACCAGCGTCGTTTTTCCGGTACATTCGCTACCGGTGATAACAACCTTAAACAACACTGGCCTTGATTGGCTTGTCGTAGATGAGTCAGTCATTTGCAATGCCGGAATACTTTTCACCGAGGGAATTTTGTATGGTTAGGATCAACGTGTTGTTGGCGAGTTGGAGAATGACCGATTGAGTGATAAACCTGAACAGATGAGTGGTGTTCCAGACGAACGCTTGGCAGCATGGGGAGAAGTGTACCGCCCGAGATACACTGGCGTCGCTACTTTCATGCGCCAACCTCTACGCGAGCTGGAATCCGACTGGGCGGGTACGGATATCGGTCTTATTGGTGTGCCGTTCGACGGCGGCGTCACAAATCGCCCTGGTGCTCGCCATGGCCCAAGGGCACTGCGTGAACAGTCAACACTGATGGGCAGAATCAATTATCAGACCGGGGTCAAACCTTATGATGCGGCTCAGGTTGCTGACCTGGGTGATGTGCCTATCGAAGGAGTTTACGTGCTTGACCGTGCCATTGAAGACATTGAGGCTTTCTACAATAAAGTAGTCCAGAGCGGGATAATGCCACTATCGGCCGGTGGCGATCACTGTATCAGTCTGCCCATACTCAGAGCGATATCCAGACATCTTGGCGAGCCCGTAGGGATGATTCATTTTGATGCGCACTGCGATACCGGGCCGGAGTTGTTTGGTCACAAGCATCACCACGGCGGGCCTTTCAAAGTCGCGGTAGAAGACGGTGCCCTGGATCCACAGCGAACGATTCAGATCGGTATACGCGGACCGACCGAGCCCTTATGGGGGTTCAGCTACGACTCAGGCATGACGGTCATTCACATCGAAGAGATGTACGCCATGGGTATTGAAGCTGTGATAGAGAAAGCGTTGGCGGTTGTCTCCGATGGTCCAGTTTATGTGAGTTTCGATGTCGACGGCATGGATCCGGTTTACGCTCCCGGTACTGGTACGCCAGAAGTCGGTGGGTTCACCAGCTTCGAAGCTCAGCAGATGCTGCGGGGGCTGACGGGTATCGACATTGTCGGAGGTGACTTAGTTGAAGTTTCTCCGCCATTCGATTCGGCAAACACCACTGCTTTGAACGGGGCACAGATGATGTGGGAAATACTTTGTTTGATGGCAGCTAGGCTATCCCGCAAAGCCGACCACAAATGATTGACGTGTGCATGGCCGCGTTTTGACAAGATGCACCTATGATTGATGCAATCCGACAGTTTTTCTCAGAACATATTGAGGGCAACGAAGCCGCCGAAGATTCCAAGAATGAACTGCGACTTGCTGCAGCCGCTCTTATGTATGAAACCGCGATGGCCGATTACGACCTGGGTCAAGAGGAACAAGCACTGATTCAGAAGCTGGTCAGTGAACAGTTCGAACTCACACAAGCGCAAGCCAGCGAACTTCTTACGCTGGCCCAGTCTCAGGTCAGAGATGCCACCGACCTGCATGGGTTTACTACGTTGATTAATCGAAACTGGACACTCGAAGAGCGAACCTTGCTGGTCGATAGCATGTGGCAAGTGGTCTATGCTGACCGGCGTCTTGACGATCATGAAGTTCATTTGATGCGGAAGATTCAGCGATTACTCCACATCCCGCACAGAGATTTTGTGGCATCAAAGCTGCGCCATAAACGGTCATGATGCTAAGACATCGCAGTGGTTGACCACGCATTTTTGGAACATGAGGGTGTTCTGGCTTTTGCCCACCGGGGAGATCACCAGGCCGGACCTGAAAACACCCTGAGTGCATTCGAAGGTGCCGTCCAACAGGGTTTCTGTTACCTGGAAACCGATGTGCACTGCAGTAAGGACGGTGTACTCCTTGCGTTTCATGACGATCGACTTGATCGGGTGACTGATCAGCAGGGCCTTATCGCGCAGACCGATTACGCATTGATCAGGCAAGCGCGGATCAGAGAAACAGAGCAAATTCCACGGTTGGAATCTCTGCTAGAGGCATTTCCCGACGCCCGATTCAATATTGATCCCAAATCAGACGCCGCGGTTGGGCCACTCATCGACATCATTCGTCACATGGATGCCGAACAAAGGGTGTGTATAGGTTCCTTCTACGGTAGGCGCCTGCGCTGGGTACGGGACGCTTTACCGGGTGTGTGCACCTCGATGGCCCGTGCTGAAACGACCTATGCGCGTTTTGCCAGCCTGGGTCTGCCCTGGCGCAGCGGCGGTGCGGCCTGTGCCCAGGTGCCGGTATGGTGGAACAGAATCCTGGTTGTGGACAGTCGTTTTGTGCAGACGATGCATGCCCAGGGCATACCGGTGCACGTGTGGACCGTCAATAATCTCGACGAGATGCATCGACTACTCGATCTTGGCGTTGATGGCCTGATGACCGACTATCCGGCAAAGCTAAAAAGTGTTCTGTTGGCCCGAGGGCAGTGGCATCAGCCGTGTTGATCGAGTTCTGTTTCGTTGACTTTATGGAAAACGATCATCCCGGCAAAGAAAAGCACCAGGATTGAAAGTATGCCGGTTCGCGGATTGCCGCTGACAAGGGTCACCCAGCCCATCAGAAACGGCCCAAATACGGCGGCCGCTTTACCGACAACGTTATAAAAACCAAAGAATTCCGCGTTTTTGTCCGCGGGGATGAGTTGGCTAAACATGGACCGACTCAGCGCCTGGATGCCGCCTTGAACAAGGCCGATGACCCCCGCGAGAATGTACATCTCTACAGCTGACTCCATGAAATACGCATAGATCGTAACGCCGACATAGACCCAAATTGCGATCCAGATGCCGCGCCGGGGACCGTAGCGTTCACCCAGTCGGCCGAACACCAAGGCCGCCGGAAAGCCGATAAACTGGACCATGAGCAACGCGATAATCAAACTCTCCGACGGCAAGCCGATGGAGAGTCCGTAATCGACTGCCATGCGCACAATGGTGTCTACGCCGTCGATATACAGCCAGTAGGCCAGTAAAAACAGCCAGGCAACCCGATACTGACGTAGATTTGAAGCGGTCTGCTTCAGGGCACTGAACGTACTGGGCAGATCAATACCGCGCCGACCCGACTGGGGTGTTGGTTCTTCAACCCCTACAAAAAGTGGGATAGAAAACACGGCCCACCAAATTGCAACAGTGACGAAAGACCAACGCACACCTTCTGAGGCATCGGCTAAACCGAACAGGGCCGGTTTGAGGGTCATCAGAACGTTCAATAGGAACAACAGTCCACCCCCAAGGTAACCGAGCGCAAATCCCAGAGCCGAGATTCGATGACGGGTATCTCGGGGAGAGACGATCACCAGCAAAGCATCGTAAAAAATGTTCGCGCCCGAAAAACCAACCACTGCGATCACGTAGAGCAGGATGGCAAACGGCCACATACCTGCCTCCACCAGGTACAAAGATCCTGTTGCGAGCACCCCCAGACAGGCAAAAGACGCCAGCATGCGTTTGCGTAGGCCGCCGGTATCAGCCATCGCCCCCAGTATGGGAGCGAGGATCACAATGATCAGACTGGCTACCGAGTTGCTGACACCCAGGTAATAGGTGCTATGAGTCACCTCAACACCCTGACTCCAGTATTGTTTGAAAAACAAAGGGAAGAATCCAGCCATGACTGTGGTGGCAAAGGCCGAGTTGGCCCAGTCGTACAGGGCCCACGAATAGGTGGCTCGGCGTTGGTTGGTCTGCATCTCGGTGTTTTCTGTCTGCCGGCAGTCAGGGTTAGCGAATCGAGATCAGTATATTAGCGCGTGTCCCTTGAATAGGTCGAAAAAAAGAGTACTGAGATTTTTCGGGCTGGGAGATCAACAACCACGATCGGAATATTAAGCCATAAATAAAGGGTCAAGGAGCGAAGCATGGCGGATGCAATCCAGGTACAACCCGGGGCATATCCACCGACTGGCTTGGCCCATCCTGAGGATCCACCGCATAATCGACGCTGAAGGACCGTACATCAATGGTTATGTCGGTCTATATCGTATTCAGATCCGGGAGAGATTTTATGACCAGCTATCACATGTCACCAGAAGAGTTTCGGGCCAATGGTCATGCTCTGATTGATTGGATCGCGCGCTACATGGAGAACGTTGAACAGTACCCAGTGATGTCAACGGTTGAACCTGGCACCATTCGAGAAAAGCTGCCGGGCACAGCGCCGGAACAGCCCGAGGCCTTCAAAGCACTACTGGACGATCTGGACAACGTCGTGATGCCGGGTGTGACACACTGGCAGTCACCGAGCTGGTTTGCTTATTTCCCTGCGAACTCTTCTCCACCAGCAATCCTTGGTGAACTGGCTGCAGCGGGCCTGGCTGTTCAGGGAATGCTCTGGTCGACCAGTCCAGCTGTCACTGAAATCGAGTCTGCTGTGCTGGACTGGTTGGTTGATCTCATGGCATTGCCCCAAAGCTGGAAGATGTCAGGTCCCGGCGGAGGTGTTATCCAAATGTCCGCATCGGATTCGACACATACCGCACTGGTGGTGGCCCGAGAGCGCCATGATGAGCCCGTCGAACGGCTTGTGGTGTACGCCTCAACTCAGGCCCATTCATCAATCGAAAAGGGTGCCCGGGTGGCCGGTTATAAACATGTCAGGTTAGTTGATGTCGACGGGAACTTTGCCCTGAACACAACCGCACTGGCGCAGGCGATAGAAAAAGACGTTGCCTCGGGTTTAACGCCCGTTTTTGTAGTGTCCGCTTTGGGAACAACGGGTACGGGCGCAGTCGACCCCATCGATGCGATTGGAGAGTTGGCCAGGCGTTACGGAATGTGGCATCACGTGGATGCGGCCTGGGCAGGTAATGCCATGATCTGTGCAGAACACCGTTTCCACCAGGACACACTCGAGAACGTCGACAGTTACACCTTCAACCCCCACAAGTGGTTGTTTACGAATTTCGATTGCAATGTGTTCTGGGTCGCTGATCGCAAACCGTTGCTCGATGCGTTGAGTATCCTGCCGCCCTATCTTCGAAATGAAGCATCTGATTCCGGACAGGTTGTCGACTATCGTGACTGGCACGTGCCGCTGGGACGTCGGTTTCGAGCACTCAAACTGTGGTGGGTATTGCGCAGCTACGGTGCAGAAGGGCTTCGTCATCACATTCGTGAGCATATCCGTATGGCAAAAGAACTGACACAGCGGTTAGAGGTCGATGATCGTTTCAGGCTGGTTGCACCAACAGATTTTGCACTGGTCAGTTTCAGTCATGTTGACGGTGACACGGCCACTCAAGGCATTGCTGACGCGATCAATGACTCTGGCAAGGCAATGGTCACGACGTCGCGAATTAATGATCAGACTTTCGTTCGTGTCTCGATCGGCCAGACACGAACCGAGCAGCGCCATGTCGATGAACTGTGGAAGATGATTTGTGACTTTGCCTGAATAACGGGTTACGTCCTGTGAAGGTTAGACATCTTAGATGGGATGGCGAGTCGCAATGCTTAGGGTCAGGGTCTGATCGTCAGCAGTTTTCCATCTATGCCCTGTTTTGTGAGATAACCAATGTCGTCAACGGACTCAAGTTTGAAGTCGTGTTGTCGCTGACTTTGTTCTAATAACTCGACCCAGCCGATATCCCGCCATCCTTTGCCGTTCACTGTGGCGATAACGAGACCACCGGGCAGAAGACAATCCAGCAATTTGGGTATCAGAAACGGTTGATCTGATTTGTGAGAAAAAACGCCCACGCAGATCACCGCCTGGTATATCGGCTGTACATCAATGACCGCAGTAAGATCACCTTCCCAAAGCTGTCGGTAAACGTTTAGTGCGGCCGCTTTTTCGAGCATCTCCGGTGACAGGTCAATACCGTCGATGTGGGTATAGCCTGCCTGGTCGAGTAGCTTCCCTGCCAGTCCTGTGCCACATCCCAGATCTAGAACAGGCGCTGTGCGGTCAGGAACTCTGCAGACGAAGGCATTGACGGCCTCCTGAGGTGCGATGTAGCCGAATTCCTCGATCAGTTCCTTATCGTATGAGTCTGCCCACTGCCGGTAGACGACCCGCTGGTCGTCCGTGGACAGATCGGCATAGTTTCGGGCAAGTCGGGGATCGATCTTTTGCTCGTTGTTCTCCATCAGTGGTTGACCCCGGCGTCCTCAACGAATTCCCTTGAAATTCGGTTTGCGTTTGTTGACGAAAGCATCAATGCCTTCTTTCCCGTCATGGCCCGCCATGTTTGCTGCGATTTCCTGTGTTTCGATGTCTGTCTGTGCGACAAAATCGTTGGCGAAGGTTGTCTCGAGCAACTTTTTTGCAGAAGCATAAGCCATGGTTGGTCCTTCGGCCATCGCCTGAGCCTGTTTGATTGCAGTATCCAGAGCAGTGCCCTGCACGGCAGTACGTGTGGCGAGCCCCCATTCCACGGCCTCCTGTGCAGATAATTCGCGGTTCTCGAATATCAGTTCCTGCGTACGGCGAAAACCGATCAGTCGCGGTAACAGCCACGTCGATCCACCATCGGGGCTCAAGCCCGCAGCCGTATAGGCCAGCCGAAATCGCGCTGTTTCATCGACAATGATAATGTCCCCAACCAGAGATATCGGCACGCCCGCGCCCGCAGCCATACCATTGACCGCCACAATCACCGGTTTTGGCATTGTCAGGAAAATCGACATGGCTTCGTGTAATTGATCAGCGATGGGTTTGAGTTTATCGGGTTGCCCCCCGAATGCTTTGAACTCTTTAAGGTCACCGCCGAAGCAGAAAAAATCTCCCTCTGCAGAAAACACCACAGCGCGTACGTTATCATCCTTGGCTGCGTTGCTCGCTGCTGCAAGCAGGTCACTTGCCAGTTGAGCTGACAGGGCATTGCCGGCCTGGGGGCGGTTGAGCTTGATGATGGCGACGCCACCGTCGCGCTGGTAGTTCACTGTTTCAAGGTTCACGCTCGTCTCCTCCTGACAGATTGCTCCAATGCAGCAATGATACACGGAAGTCTGCGGGATGGATTCGCTAGAGCGCTTATGTCTGTCCCCGACAGTTTGTGCATGAATAGCACCTTTATTTGACCTGTGCCACAATGCTGTGAGGCATCATCTAGTACACGGGGTGGTTAACAATGGCAACTGTATCTATTTCCCAGAAAACAAACGCTGGTGCTTACTTGGAACAGCGCGCCATGCTGGCGGCATCATTCCGCTGGACGGCCAGGCTCAATTTGCATGAGGGTGTGGCAAATCATTTTTCTCTGGCAGTCAATGAGTCTGGGAGCGACTTCTTGATGAACCCAAACCAGCGTCACTTTTCCCAGATTCGAGCCAGCGACCTGTTGCTGCTAAATGTTCATGACGAAGATGTCATGCAAAGACAGGGTCCACCCGACGCAACGGCTTGGGGTCTACACGGTTCTATCCATCGGCATTGTCCTGGAATCAAATGCCTCATGCATGCACACCCGATTTATTCAACCGTGCTGGCAAGTCTTGCCGACAGTCGCTTGCCTGCGATTGATCAGAATACGGCGACCTTTTTCAATCGTGTGGTCATTGACGAAGACTACGGCGGATTGGCACTGGCGGATGAGGGAGAACGGTGTGCAGAATTGCTTTCTGACAATCCCTGCCAGGTGATGATCATGGGCAACCATGGCATCCTGGTCATTGGTGATACCGTCGCCCAGGCGTTCAACCGGATGTACTATTTTGAGCGGGCCGCTGAGACATACATTAAAGCACTGTGGACCGGCCAGCCACTGAGACGGATGTCTGATGAAATGGCAGAAAGTCTGGCTGCAGCACTTGAAACCTATTACGGCCCCACGTACAGCCACTTTACCGAACTGGTGGCGGTTCTGGATCGGGAGGAACCTGATTACCGCGATTGATGCCAATTTCTGCTGCCCGAAGTGGCTTGGTGTGGACCAGTTCGTGGGCTAACTCAAGGCAACGCAGACGGGGCAGAGGTCATGTCGATGTGGCTCGCGATTAGTGGTACAGCGCTTGAGTATTGGTACCTGGTTGCAAGCGGTATTGTGGTCGTCGCTTGGTGGTCGCAAAGAGATACTCGTCGGTTTGATGATCACGTTGATTTGGGCATGTCCTGCCTGCAGGCCGAGTTGGAAAAGTTCCCACCTGTGCTTTACGCAAACATGCACCCGAACTGGTCTGTCTACCGGAAAAAGTTTCAGCAGGCACTTGGGGTTGCCTGCCCTGTTCTGAGTATGGATGCTACAGCCTATGTCCTCGAGCAGTTCGATGGCTGTTATGAATACGATGATGGTGTCTACTCACGGTTCGATTCACGCTCTGGAGGTAATGGGGATACGGCGGGGTCTTATGTGCCGTTGGTGGCACCTTTTGAGAAGAGACCATTTGTACGGGTCGAGACCCGCCGAAGGCGTAGACGAATCGTCCGTTTTCTGATTGGTGCAGTCGCGTATAGTGTACTGGTAGTGTTCGTTATAGGATTTTTGGTTTTTGCCAGACAACAAGGCTGGTAAATCTGTGGTGCAGCCCTAATCTGAGATTGATGGCACAAGACAGCAACAATATACAGACCGCCGAGATAGTTCTTGCGTGTTCCGAATTGGACGAAACACTGGCCTTTTTTGTAGAGACGCTACGGTTTCAGATTGATAGCATATTTCCCGCTGATGCGCCGGCGGTCGCGATATTGTCAGGATATGGTATTCGGTTGCGCCTCGATCGTTACGCGACCAATAAGCCTGCAACATTGCGGCTTTACTGCAGCGCGCCAACAACTGTCGCCGAAGGCAATTTGCGCTTGCAAGCACCCAACGGCACTGAGATTGAACTCGAAGTGGCTGAAAATGATCTACAGCTACCGCCGGTAGCCCAGTCATTGGTGGTCACTCGGCTGGATTCCAGTACCACCTGGGGTGTGGGTCGTGCGGGAATGCGTTACCGAGACCTGATCCCAGACAGACAGGGTGGTCGGTTTATTGCCTCGCATATCCATATTCCCAGCGGCGGCCCGGTGCCCGATTATGTCCATTACCACAAGATTCGATTTCAACTGATCTTCTGCTGTCGGGGCTGGGCAAAACTGGTGTATGAGGATCAAGGCGATGAATTCATCCTTAAAGCTGGGGACTGTGTACTGCAACCACCACAGATTCGTCATCGCGTGCTCGAATGCTCGGACAATATGGAAGTTGTCGAATTAGGGTGTCCTGCGGAGCACGAAACCTATGCTGATCACGAGATGCATTTGCCAACAGCGACTTTCGATGAGCAACGTCTGTTTACGGGTCAGCGTTTTGTTCGGCACCAGGCTGAAACATCCAGCTGGGAAAAATGGCGTATCGACGGTTACGAGCGTCGAGACACCGGCATCGGGGCCGCCACCTCAGGTCTGGCCGGCGTACGGGTTGTTCGTCCTCAGTTTGAGTCAAGCGCCGGACCGTGCAGCCATGTTGCAGAATTAGTTTTTTTCTTTGTGCTCAAGGGTTCGGTCACGCTGGAACTCATGGGCCGAGACATCGAGCCATTCAACAGAGGTGATTCAGTGGTGCTGCCCAGCAACTTCAGTTACACACTGGTCGAGTCCACACAAGACCTGGAACTGCTCGAGGTCACCTTACCGGACATTGTCGAGACACGCTCACTTGGCGCCTAAGGGGTCTCAGTACAACACTACGCCAGGATGTGTGTTCAGGATTATGGTTTGTTCGCGTGTTCCAGAGGTGCTACAGGTTGCGACTTGTCTTTTCTCGGTGCGACCAGCGTCAGTGCGAGCATCATCACGCCCAGAGACAACCACACCCACAGTGAATGTTCGTCGTTAAAGATCATAATGCCCCATAACACGCCTGAAAGTGTCACCACATAAGCCGTTTGGCTTGCGAATACGGGTCCGGCAAAGATGACCAAATAGAGAAACATTCCGTAGGCCGATACAGTGATTAGCGCCATGCCGAGAATTGCCCACTCAGAACGCCCCCAGGGCCAGGGCAGCGGTTCAAAAGTACCCGTTATTATGACCAGTGGTGTCATGATAATTGTGGCTACCAGAAACATTCCACCCACAAGGGTATAGACGTTGACGTCTGCCGGCATACGCAGTGCCACAAACAGATTTTCAGCGGTGTAGCACAGTGCTGAACCCACTGCTAGCAGCACCCACGGTATGGCTGACCGATCCGGCAGACTTGTACTCGGGCCAATCAGAAGCGCGATGGATAGGATTCCCAGGAACACACCCAACAGCCGTGTTATCGAAACACGCTCAATACCCAGAACAGCCGCTGCCAGAAATGTCATCAGCGGGACGGTAGCGATTGTAATGGACAAAACGCCGGGAGAGAGGTGGGACGCAGCATAAAAGTATGCGATACCCGGGATGACTGAACCCAGTACCCCGCAGACGGTACAGACAATCAGTACATCCCGTCGAAGCGGTAGTGGGCGCCTCAATATAAAGCTGCCGCTAATCAGCACAGCGGCACCGATGAGACAGCACCAGAAATTGATGCCGATCGGATGGGCACCACCCTCGGTCGCCATTTTGGCCAGGGAAAAGGACAGTCCCCAAAGAATGCCCATAAACCCGAGCAGCAGCCAGGCTCGGTTGTTTCGCTGGATATTCAATTGGGGAGTTACCTGATCCGACGCGCCGATAAATTCGACTGTTTTGAATTCAATTCATTCATCTGCTGTCAGCAAGATAACAGTAACTCGCAGTAGGCACGACTTGATTCCCAATTTGGACTGCCCTCAATAGGGTTCGATCGGAATGGTCATGAAAACCCGCGCGCGATTCTAGCCGATCGGCGAATCTGGCGTGACGAGCCAAGTAATCGAGTTGATTGTGTAACGGTACGGTAACATCATTAACCTGGGATCAAAGCTGTTTTAGATTACGTTTGTGGCGTACAAAAAATAGAGAACGGGAGAATCAAATGCGAGAAGAGACCGTTATACCACCGGCTGGACACTGGAGCGGAACTGTTCCGCAGGGGCATCGACTCAGAATCATTGATCTAGAAGGTGGCCAAGGTGTTGATTTTCTGTGCTACAACGCAAATCAACATGCAGAGCGTTACCATGCCCCCAATACACTCAAGGCTGCACTGACTCTCAAACTCAGCGCAGGGCATACGCTCTATTCTGATGAGGCGAGGCCGATATTTTTGATCACCGACGATACTGTAGGAGGACACGACACGATTGGAGGTTGCTGTAGTCAACACAGCAACCAGCTTTTGTATGGGGTGGAAAACTGTACTGGTTGTCGGGAAAATTTTCTCGCCGCCCTAGCCCCCTACGGAATGGATCGACGTGATATCGTGCCGAACATCAACTTTTTCTGTAATGTGCCTGTCGCCACAGAACGCACTCTCGAGCAGACAGTGTTCGTCCCGGGTAATTCTGTGGCAGGCGATTATGTAGAGCTTGAGGCAAAGATGAACGCGCTTGCTGTGATTTCCAATTGCCCCCAGGTAAACAATCCATGTAACGGGGGCAACCCCACCGCGATCAGAATAGTCATTTCATCTTAATATCGGGTTCAGATTCAGTGTATCTCTTGAGATTGTTGACCGGCTTTGGGTGCAGACTAATCAGCGGAGTTGTTTTATCGGCTGTATTATTTTTGTCGGGGTGTATCGAGGGACCGCTCAGATCTGTTGAGGACATCTGTCAGATTTTTTTGGATCGTCCACAATGGAAAGTGTCTGTTAGACGAACTGCCGAACGTTGGGGAGTACCGCCGGAGATAACAGTATCGTTCGTCTACCAGGAATCTTCTTTCAAATCGGACGCCCGACCTCCACGGCGGAAATTATTGTGGATCATTCCCTGGAAGCGGTCGACTACGGCATTTGGATATGCCCAGGCAATCGACTCTACCTGGGCTCGTTACCAGCGCGATGCTGGCAGCGCTGACGCTGATCGAACTGACTTTGCTGACGCGGTTGATTTCATCGGTTGGTATAACCAGCAGTCATACACGGCCTTGGGATTAAGTCCGAGGGATGCCAGATCTTCCTACCTTGCCTACCATGAAGGTCACGACGGTTACCAGAATAAATCCTATCGTAAAAAGAAATGGCTGTTAAAGGTCGCAGAACAGGTCGCTACACGTGCTGATCGATATCGTAAACAGCTTGAATCCTGTCCGTTGTAGTCCCTCCCGGTCGGATTTTCCTGGTAAACGTTGAGCCGGTTGGATCAAGCGCAGGCTATTCGGGTAAAAACGGGCATACCGTCACGGTGTGACAGGTCGTAGAATAGCCGTTATGAATCAGGATCAGATTCAAACGTTGCTCGACCAGTTGGCGAGCTATGCACTGGATGCGGTCGGTGCGCTCGTTATTCTACTGGTCGGCTGGTGGATCGCGGGTCGGGCTCAGTATCTCGTTCGGCGTGGCCTGGATCGCGTGCCTCGAATCGATGACACCCTCAAGCCATTTCTGTCGTCGTCGGTCCGTTATTTTGTCATTGTCATCACCTTCGTTGCGGTGCTCGCGGAATTTGGCGTTCAGACCACCTCAATCATTGCGGTTCTGGGTGCTGCGGGACTTGCAATCGGCCTTGCTCTTCAGGGCACGTTGCAGAACATTGCAGCCGGTATCATGTTGCTGGTTCTCCGGCCCTTCCGCGTTGGAGAGTACATCGATGCTGGCGGTGTGTCCGGTACCGTAGACGCGATAAATCTTTTTACCACTGACATGACCACCTACGACGGCATTTACCGCTCAGTGCCCAACGCTGAGTTGTGGAATCGCAATATCCTCAACTACAGCCGTAATCCGACCCGTCGACTGGATATACCAGTCGGTATCGCCTATGAAGACGATGTTGAGCAGGCCCTCGATCTGCTGTTGTCCCACCTGTCTCAGGATGCTCGGGTACTGTCTGACCCCGGACCCCAAGTTCTGGTCACGGGATTGGGTGATTCATCAGTCGATCTTACGCTTCGCTGCTGGACCAATAGAACCGATTTCTGGCCTCTTCGGTTCGAACTGAATAAAAAAGTAAAACTGTGGTTGGATGCTGCTGGTATCAGTATTCCGTTTCCACAGCGAGACGTACACCTCTACCGTACTTCGGAATCAGGTCTAAAGGACTCGGACTGACCGGACGTTGAGCGATTATCGGCCTGTAGTCAGTACAGAGTTTGCTGCCACAAATTCCCACGAGTTACGGTGAATCACAGCACAGACATTAACACCTCGCCAGTGACTGCCGCCGATAGGGAACGGCGCGATGCTGCGGCGGGTATTCAGACGACTGACAGGTTTGCCCGTTTCAGTCAACGCAATGACATGTTCAATCGGGCGTTCTGGGATGACGAAATTCGTCGTCCAGAGATGATGGCGTTTTTTGATTCATACCGAAAGGGACCCAGCTCCCGACGTGGTGCTGGGTTCAGTCAGAAAGATTTTGCACTGCGCAATGCGGCTTGGGCGGTTTCAGACGAATTTTCCAGTCGTGGAGAGTCGCAGGGTATCCGGGAAGGTTTCAATGCGCCTTTGCAACCTACTGCGCAGGTGGCATCAGAGCAGGTCAAGGTCGAGAGTCGTGACGCCATGACGGCTGAGATCAAACAGATCGCGAAGCTGTTTGGCGCAGGGATCGTTGGCATAGCCCCGTATGACCCACGCTGGACGTATGCCAACCGGGTGAGTTCGACCACATTCGAAGAAGACGACACCGGTTTACCTGAAGGCCTGACATCAGTCGTGGTATTAGGCCACGAGATGGATAGGGCCTTGGTAGACACCTACCCGTCGGCAGTTGCTGGCGCAGCAACAGGAAATGCCTATTCTGAAGAGACAGCTACGGTGATTCGCTTGTCGCAATACATCCGCAATCTGGGCTGGCAAGCGGTCGGTTCCATGAATGACTCAGCATTGGTGATCCCCTATGCACTCCAGGCTGGCCTTGGTGAGTATGCCCGTAATCAGCTGGTGATCACGCCGGAGTATGGTCCCAGGGTCAGATTCTCAAAAGTACTGACTGACCTGCCGTTGGTACACGACCAACCCCGGCTGCTTGGGGTCCGCCGTTTCTGTGATGTTTGTACGCGCTGTATTGATGCTTGCCCGGTTAAAGCATTGCCCAGCGGACCACCCTTAGACGTACAGCTCAACAAATCAGCAATCCAAGGTGTGATTAAGTGGACCTCAGACGCTGAAAAGTGTTTCGGTTTCTGGGCTGATTTACGCAGTGACTGCGCGATTTGCCTACGGGTTTGTCCTTGGAACAGGGATTTTGGATACTGGTGGAATCGAGTTTGGCGGTGGTTCGCCAGGACGCCGGCCAGGGGATGGCTGATTAAACTGGAAAACCTTAGCAAGCGGGGAAGGCGTAAACAAAGTACGAACTGGTGGAAGAGAATCAGGTCGGTTACCCGTCGTTAGATATTCTGATCACGATCTCAAACACCCGCAGTGTCTATAAATGCTTGTTGCCAGCCGTTACTTTGTGCGTGGCCGGCTGAGAAAACGATGGACAAAAATCCATGTGCGATTCCGAATTAACCCGCCAGCGATTCTGGTTAGGTAGTGCCGCTGCCTTGATGTCGGCCGTTTCTTTCTCGTCCAATGTCACACTGTCGAAGCTGGCTTATGACTTTGGTGCGAACCTGCATGCTCTCAATCTAATCCGTGCGTCTGTTTTTCTAGGGTGTCTGATAGTGGCGGTATGGCTGTCTGGTTCTCAAGTTTCTATAAAGCGAGCCGAGATTTATCGTTGTTTGATACTCGGCGTATTGCTGTGTGCCGAGATGTATCTGTTATTGGCCTCAATTCTTTTTATCCCAGTCGCTTTGGCTATACTCGTTTTCTATGCTTATCCGATAATGATTGCCCTTTGGACCTGGCGCTCGGGGCAAAGTGAATTTTCTTACTTTGGCCTGGGTGTCATGGTGCTGGCCTTCATGGGTCTGATCATTGCCTTGACTGGATCGGATAGTCTGTTGGCAGGCTGGGATGTCAGAATCGGTATTGCACTGGCTCTGGTTGCTGCCATCTGCCTGGCGGCTTTACTGCTGCTTAGCGAACGGGTACTGGAAAGATTGCCGGCAAAGATCATGATGCTTTATATGTTGTTGAGTGCAACGGCTGTGGTCGGTTTTGTGTCCCTGTTTATTGTTGAGTTAACATGGCCGGCGTCCCCTGTGGGGTGGCTGGCGTTGTGCGGCAGCGCCGTCTTATACGTTACAGCCACGCTGTTGTTATTCAAGGCAGTTGACTTGGTAGGTTCCCTGCAGACAGCAATCATTGATAACACCTCTCCCATATGGGCTATGATTCTAGGGGTCATTGTGCTGGGGCAATGGCTGACTGCACAACAGGTGATGGGTGCGAGTGTCACGGTTGTCGCGGTGATGTTACTGCAGTGGACAGCGCGGCCAAAAACCTCAGTAGGCGCAGCGGATTGATTCTGGGGCCTTCTATCGAGACCGCTAGCAGACCCGGTGTCTCGAAACTGGGCTCGATTGGATTCTCAACAAATTAGTAGCCATTGGCAGCAAATGTTTTCGCAACCCCAGGTCGTTTGAGCATCTCGGCATAGTTACGTTCGACATTAATATACCGCTGGTTTTTCGGTATGTTTGCGACCGTAGACGAGGACAGTATTCGGACCTGGATTGCTGGGTCCCATCCACCAAGCATATTGAGGTAAATATCGGCTGTGCTGAGCCCGCTGCTGAGAAAGAAAGGTCCTTCTGTCAGGCCCAGTGACTGGTCAACAAAGGCCATAATCGTGTCTAGTTTTGATGATGCACGGGATATAACGGCAGCGGATCCCTCGGGGTCATCAGTGTAGAGTGAGCTGTACATTTTTAGCAGTAGGGCTTCCTGCAGAGTGTTGGTGAGGTAAACCATCCATTGCAGATAGCGGGACCGATCGGGATGATCTAATGGAGGACTAAGCTGTGTTTGAGAATGCTTGTCAGCCAAATAGATAGAAATAGCAGCGGATTCGATCATGACCTGGTCATCGAATACCAGCGTTGGAATTCGGCCATGTGGATTGAGCTTCAGGTATTCCGGATCACGTTCGGTGTCTTCTGAAATATCCACTTCGATGAGATCGTAGGGGGCGCCGGCTTCCTCTAGTACGCACTGAGGAGTGAGACTGGCCGCACCTAGTGAACCGTATAGCGTATACATGGGCTGTTCTTCTTGAGTCACGTCGGTATTATTCCAGATAAAGGTGATTGGACAGTGAGTCTAGCGCTCGCTGTCCAGCACAGCCAGCCAGGTCTGAATTCGATCGAGTGGTTTTAGGTATCCCAGTTAGAGCCTGTTCGAATCTGATTCATCTGATCGTGATCAATCGCGATTCAATAGTGGCGCCAGAACCGGCCAAAGGTTATCGAGAATCATAGGTTGTGCAAGAGATGATGGGTGCAGGCGGTCATCCAGCATCAGTTCAGGTTGGTCGTAGATGCCGTCGAGAATAAAAGGCAGAAAATGCAACGCGTAACGGTTGGCCAATTCTGTATAAACCTCACGGAACTTACGGGTGTAGTGTGGACCGTAGTTGGAAGGAAGTAGGACACCCACCAGCACGACGTCGGCACCCTGCGCCAGGGAATGTCTGATGATGTAATCGAGATCATCACGAATCGCGACGATCGGTGCTCCTCTCAAGCCATCGTTGGCACCCAGTTCAAGAATCAATATTTTGGGTTGCCACTCTGCGAGTAGTTCCGGTAGTCGATTTCGGCCGCCTGCTGCTGTTTCCCCACTGATACTGGCATTGATTACGTCGTACACACGGCTCTTTTGCGATAATCGTGATCTCAACAGTTCAGGCCAGCTATCGCTGAGCGCAATTCCATAGCCGGCACTGAGGCTGTCACCGAGAATCACAATGTTGTCCGCGTTGACCTTTACGGGCAACAATAAAGCGAACAGCACCAGGAATAGACGAAACATGGAACCGATTGTCACTGCGGACGACGTGTCCCGGCAAGTGAAAACGCCGGATGGAGAATTGAGCATACTCGATGGAATTACCCTGACGGTCATGCCGGGTGATGCGGTCGCCATCACCGGGCCATCGGGTTCGGGCAAATCCACATTGCTGGCACTATTGGCAGGTCTGGAAGATCCGACCAGGGGTTCGGTTCATCTCCTCGGTAAAGAACTCGGCATATTGAACCAGGATGAGAAAGCAGCACTTCGGGCAGGCAATGTCGGATTCGTTTTTCAGACCTTTCATCTGCTGGCAGGCTTGAGTGCGATTGAAAACGTAGAGATCGCATTGGAACTTGCCGGTTACGACAATACTCGACCTGCCGCGGCAGATCTGCTCGATCGCGTGGGGCTGACTGAACGGGTAAACCATTACCCATCGCAACTGTCCGGTGGCGAACAGCAGCGGGTTGCGCTGGCCAGGGCTTTTGCTGTAAATCCGAAGGTATTGTTTGCTGATGAGCCCACCGGTAATCTTGATGCGGCAAGCAGTGGTCTTATTGCGGATTTGTTTTTTGATCTTCGTCAACAGTTTGGAAGTGCCCTACTACTGGTGACTCACGATGCTTCGCTGGCGGACCGGTGCGATCGAATTTTGACACTCGGCGTCGGCGGGCGACTGCAGTCTTGATTACCGTTTGGGATGGTGTGCGGATTTTTCGACGGGACTGGCAGGAAGCTGGTCTTCCGGTAATCGCGTTGGCGCTGGGGGTTGCGGTGTTGGCCGTGACATCGGTTGGCATATTTAATGAGCGCGTGTGGGAGGCTATGCAAAGCCGGGCCGCGCAGAGTCTCGGTGGCGATCTGGTGCTGCAGGCCCATGATCCTATCGCTCCCAGAGTAGTGGATCAGGCGAAGGCTTTAGGGCTTGAGCTGAGTCAGCAGGTCGAGTTTCCCAGCATGATACTGACCGCGGCGGGATCACCACGCTTGGTATCAGTGAAGGCGGTGGATGAGAAATACCCCCTTCGGGGAACTGCCCAGGTAGCCGAGCGGCCCTATGGTCAAGGTTCTGCGGCCCACAAGATTCCAGACACTGGAGAAAGCTGGGCACATTCACGCTTGTTTGCAGAAGCCCGGTTTGATACCGGTGACATCGTTCAGCTTGGCGAGAAATCTTTTAGGGTCTCGCATGCGTTGATCACTGAACCCGATGACTTCGGTTCATTTTTCCGGATGGCTGCGCCGCGAATCATGATTAGACTGTCAGATCTCAGCGCGACGGGACTCATCACATCATCAAGTCGGGCGCATTACCGTATTCAGCTGGCGGGTACTCGGGACGCACTGAATACATTCTCGAAATGGCTAAACCGACAGGATTTCCCAGGCCTTGAACGGCGGAGTGTGCAGGATGCTCAGCCCAGTGTCCGAACCGCACTCGAGCGGGCCTCGAGTTTCCTTGGGCTGGCCAGCTTGTCGGTGGTAATCGTTGCTGGAGCCGGTATATTCATCGCAGCGCGTTTTTATGCCCGCAGGCAATCGAGAACTGTGGCTGTCATGCGCTGCTTGGGTGCGAGTCAAAGACGGATCCTTAGGATTTTCATCTTCCGGTTGGTACGGGTTGCACTAACTGCCTCCTGCGTTGGTGGTTTGCTGGGTTATGCGGGACAGTCATTTCTATCGGCTCTCGCCGAAGGAAAACTCGGCTTTTCACTTGGTCCCCCTTCTCTTTGGCCATTGCTGACGGGGATATTAATTGGGCTGATTACGGCGCTGGGTTTTGGACTTGCGCCCCTGCTCAAGCTGCCCACTGTCTCAGTATTAGGGATTCTGCGGGGAGAAGAAGGTGTGGCTCCGCCTTCGATGTGGTTGACGATTGGACTGGCGGTGCTCACCAGCGGTGGACTGATCTTCTGGCAAGCCGATGAGGCTGTGCTCACCTTGTGGGTCATGGGATTGACAGCTTGTTTGGTGGTCGGGCTTGCATGTGGGGGATGGGTGATCCTCTGGCTGGTCACACAGATTCGGGTTTCACGTCCGACCACTCGGTATGTCATGTCTACTGTGGGGAGTCGACGCGGTATGGGTGTGATACAAGTAATTGCTTTTGGCCTTGGGATAACCGCGTTGTTGATGGTGACAGTCATGCGTACGCAGTTAATGGAGGGCTGGATGAATTCGCTCCCAAGCGACACACCAAATCGGTTTTTGATCAACATCCAACCCGACCAGCGTACGTCGTTGATGAAATTTTTTGCCGAGGAGAACCTGACCACACCGGGTCTCTACTCTTTGACCCGGGGTCGTTGGGTTAGACTCAACGGCAAGCCAGTGGAGCCACAGTCGTTTCCGTCGCTTCAGGCTCAGCGTTTTGCCGCCCGCGAGTTCAATCTCTCCCCCTCAGTCGACCTTCCACATACCAACCGCATTGTCAGCGGAACATGGTGGACAACGGACCAGGACGATGAGCACCTGTTATCGCTGGAAAGAGAGTTTGCGCAGACCCTCGGCGTTGGTATTGGTGATGAGATGACCTTCCGTGTTGCCGGGGTCGATCTGACCGGCCGGGTGAGTAATCTGAGAGAGGTTGCCTGGGACAGTTTCGAGGTAAATTTTTTTGTCATTACCACACCTGCTTTGTTGGTAGATCGGCCTGGGACGCTCATTACCAGTTTTTTCCTGCCAGCCGAGGACACCGATACGACGATCCGGCTGATCCAACAGTTTCCATCTGTTACCCTGTTTGATATCGATTCTCTGATGCAGCAGGTTCGCCAGATCATCCAGCAGGTCAGTGTGGCGGTACAGTACGTTTTCATATTCACGCTGTTGGCTGGTATCGCAGTGCTGACTGCGGCAGTACAAGCAAGCGCAACACAGCGAAGCCGGGATGCTGCGGTACTTCGAGCACTCGGGGCAAGTACTCGGCGCTTGTGGCTGACCCAGTTCTTCGAATTTGCGCTGCTGGGGGCTGTTGCCGGGTTGCTGGCGGCGACGAGTGCTGTTGCCACCGCTTCGATTCTGGCAACAGAAGTTTTCGGGTTTACGTTGTCCCCAGGCTGGTGGGTATGGGCCTTGGGGTGTATCGGTGGAGCACTGGGGATCGGTGTGGCTGGTACGGTAGCACTCCGACCAGTGGTGTCTAGGGCACCCTTGAAGAGTCTGATGTCAGATTGAGAACGGAGGCAAACACACCGTGTTGACGTCAGCTGAAAAGCAGCAAAGACAAGCTATGGATGCCTATTACGAGTATGCGCAGCATCCCGCGATGCTGAAGATTGAGCGCCAGGTCTGCGGCTGTGACTACGGTGCCAGCAGCTGGACGACAAGGGCAGAAGCGGATCGCATGGCCGTCCTACTCGAACTTAGGTCGGGGTCCAGACTACTCGATATAGGTTCGGGCTCCGGCTGGCCAGGTCTTTATCTGTCCCGAACATCAGGTTGTGATTTGACACTGGTTGATCTCCCGATTTTCGGTTTGAAGATTGCCCAAACGAGGTGGATGAAAGAAACCAGTAACGCGTCTGTCTGGTTGGCGCTAGCAGATGCTGCAGCACTGCCTTTTACCCATAATAGTTTCGATGCGGTATGCCATGCGGATCTGTTGTGTTGCCTGCTGTGTAAAAAGGCGGTGTTGCGAGCTTGTCAGAACATATTGCGTCCAGGTAGATCGATGGTGTTCAGTGTGATTTCGATCCCTCCGGGATTGTCGGAATCCGATCACCGTCGTGCGTTGGATGCTGGCCCGGAATTTGTAGCATCAAAGAGCAGCTATCAATCGCTGCTTACGCAAACAGGGTGGACAGTAGAGGAACAACAGGACGTGACAGAATCGTTTACACAGCTGACAGTCGATCGACTCGATACCGAACGCGCCTGCTACCGTGAACTGGTGTTGTCGGCCGGTCCTGAGGCTGTGGAAAGGCGGATTAAGAATCTTGAAAGTCGGCGAGATGCCTTGGCTGACGGCTTGCTCAAGCGTGAGCTTTTTGCCGTGAAGTCAGCCAAATGAAGAGCTTCAAGATGCCACCTGTTAAAGCACTTTTTGTGCTGTCGATGGCTTTCTTGCTGTTGCTTTTCAATGGGGGATCCCGATTTACGATCGGTCTAACGCTCAAGCCGATGGCTACTGATCTGGTATGGAGTCGCACCACGCTGTCGCTAATGGTAACCGTATTCATGGTGGTGTCTGCTGTCGTGCTGCCCGTTATTGGTCGCTTGGTGGATCGTTACAATCCCAAGGTGATACTGGTACTCGCGTTGCTGGTTTCCAGCACCAGTATTGCACTGATGGGCCTGATTCAGACTCCGTTTCAGGCGATATTGCTCTACGGCGTAATATTTGCGTTATCGAATGCGGGAACTTCCGTGGCCCCTATCGGCGTTCTGATCAGTCGCTGGTTTCCCGAACGACTCGGCCTTGCGAACAGTATCGCGATATCGGGTATGGGGGTGGGTCAGTTGGTGATTATTTTGTTGTTAACGGCGCAGCTTGACGTGATTGGCTGGCGTGGCGCGTTTATTCTCCTGGCGGGGCTTGGGCTCGTTCTCATTGTACCGCTGATGTTTCTCGGTGTGCCCACGACTACGCATCAACAGACCGATCAGAGCAGCAGCGGTGGGGTGGATAACTCGAGGGGCGGTGTATCAACGGCGGTTTGCACTCACGTTTTTTGGATCCTGATCGTGATCTACGCCATCTGTGGTGGGCAGGATTTTTTCGTAGCCACCCATGTGGTTGCTTTTGCCAGTGACCAGGGGCTGACGTCGTCAATGGCCGGCAATCTTTTTGCGCTGATGGGACTTTTCGGGTTGTTTGGTGTGCTCGCAACCGGGTTTCTGACCGATCGCTATGGTCCCGTGCTGCCAACACTGGTTTGTTTCGCAGTGCGCATCGTGGTGTTTACTTTGGTAATGCTGATGCCAACGCCGACGACTATCATTTTGTTCGCATTGTGCTATGGCATCACATTCTGGATTACTGCACCACTGACAGTTGTATTTGTCCAACAATATTTTGGTCGGGCGGACTTGGGCTTATTCAGTGGCATCATAATCATGACCCATCAGGCAGCCGGGGGTGCCGGTGCGTACTTGGGTGGTGCTGTTTACGATGCTTTTGGTGACTACCATCATGTGTTTGTTTGGATGGTTGTCCTGTCGGTGGTGGCCTTCTGGTTCACGTGGCAACTCCGTCGGAGACAGACCATAGAAGCGCTCTAAACAGCCTTAAGGGCAACATTGCTGGTCTGTTGCTTTCCCCAAGCCGCCAAGTACCCGTATGATTGCCGCAGCAGTTCGTTTAATGGAGCGCATGCGATGCCCAAATCAATGATTGTAAGCCTGCAGCCGGACGCCGTAGAAGCTGGTGCAAATATTCTTCGCGCGGGGGGTAATGCAGTAGACGCAGCGCTCGCCTGTGCTTTTGTACAAACGGTTGTTGATCCGATGATGTGCGGTATTGCAGGATTCGGCAGCATGCATCTCTACCTGCCGGAAGCGGGTGTTCACGAATGTATTGACTTCCATGGCCGGGTTCCTGCCGGTGCTACAGCGGAGATGTGGCAGGACCGTGTACTGGGGGAGACTGAGGACGGCTTTGGTTTTGTACTTGAAGGCGCATTGAACGATATCGGCTATCAGTCGATTACTACCCCGGGCACACTGAAGGCTTTCTGGGAAGCACACCAGAGATACGGCACAACTTCCTGGGCGGAACTGCTCCAGCCCGCTATTGAGACAGCTTCCAACGGCTATATGGTCACACCCGGCGTCTACAGTTACTGGACAGGTGCTGGGCTGCCGGGTCGGGTCAGCGTTGAGGACAGGTTAGGCTATTCTGCGGATGGGCGGGAGATTTATTTTGATCAACGACAGGTCAAGCCGATTGGCAGCATTGTTCGCAATCCAGGCATGGCCGAGACTTACGGTCGAATTGCCGCTGCTGGTGCTGAGATCTTTTATAGCGGTGACATTGCGCGGCAAATCGATGCAGACATGCGGTGTAACGATGCGCTGTTGAGTGCAGATGATCTCGCCGAATACACGACGGAAAGACAAGAACCGTTGTGGGGTACGTATCGGGGCTTGAGGGTGGCGACCAATCACCCGCCCGGGGGTGGCATCATGATTATTGAGATGCTCAACATTCTTGAGCACTTTGATCTGAAGGCAATGGGACACAACTCCGCTGAATATATCCGTACGGTCGCCGAAACCATGAAGATAGCCACCGCGGATAAAGACAGCCACGTCGGAGATCCTCGTTTTGTCGATGTGCCTGTCGAGCGGCTTACCAGTCAGTCTTATGCGAGTGAGCACGCCAGTGCTATCTCACAGGGAAAGAAAGCGCATGTTGAACGATTGCAACTGTCGGAGTCTCCAGGTACGACACACCTGTGTACGGTCGATCATTCCGGGAATATTGTTTCAATGACTCATTCACTGGGTATGATGTCTGGTGTGATTACACCCGGAATGGGGTTTATGTATAACGGTTGTATGGGTGTATTTGATCCGAGACCCGGCAGGGCGGGTTCTATTGCACCGGGCAAGTCGAGGTTCAGTTCAATCTGCCCGACGATTGTTTTTGATGGCGAACAGCCGCTACTGGCGTTGGGGGCGCCTGGCGGGACTCAGATAGCCATGGGTGTGCTACAGGTCATCCTCAATGTGGTTGATTTTGGCATGACCCCTGAACAGGCCGTTCTCGCTCCACGGTTCTCGGCAACTAGCGATGCGATTACGGTTACCGCTCGTATTCCGCGCTACAGTTATGCAGATCTTGAGGCTGATGGATATCGCTTTGTCAGGAGTGCGGCCAGTTACGATATTGCGTCAGTGCATGCCATTGGCTTTACGGCAGGTGGTGAACCAGCAGGGGGTGCGGACATCGTTTATGGCGCTGGCATGGCGCTTGCAGTTTGATAACTAAAACCGGGTTACTAATTCAGGTTTGATTGCCGCAGCAGGTTGCGCTGAATTTTTCCACTCACTGTTTTTGGCAGTTCGTCGACAAACTCTATCGCCCTGGGATATTTGTAAGGTGCCGTTGTCCGTTTAACATGGGCCTGCAGTTCGGCAACCAGTTCAGCATCCACTCGTTGTGAATCAGGTTGTGTAAGAACCACGAAAGCTTTGACGATTTCACCCCGTTCGGAGTCGGGCAGGCCAACGACTGCACTTTCCTGAACCGCAGGATGGGTGATCAGGGCGTTTTCAACCTCCTGTGGGCCGATCCTGTAACCCGCTGAACTGATGATGTCATCAGTTCTACCGACGTAAAAGAGGTAACCGTCTGTGTCCTGTCGCACGTTGTCTCCTGTCTTGAACCAGTCTGACCCATTCAGTGTCACCACTGCCTCGGCGGAACGTTGGGGGTCGTTCCAGTAACCCAGCATCATTTGGGGGCTGGGTAGGCGGATCAGCAGTTCACCCTGGTCACCTCGGCCACCTAGGGTACCGTCTGTGCGAAGCACGCCGGTGTCTATCCCCGGTAATGGACGGCCCATCGAACCCGGCTTGACCGGCATCCAGGGGTAGTTGAGTACCGTCATCAAAATCTCGGTCTGGCCGTAACCATCCAACAAGGGTACGCCGGTCTGCGCAGTCCAGGCCGAGATAATTTCGGGATTAACCGATTCGCCGGCAGAGACCGCGTGCTTCAGGTGAGAAAGATCGATTCCTCTGACATCTTCTCTGATCAGTTGCCGAAGTTCAGTGGCTGCAGCGCAGAACACGCTAACGTGATAGCGTTCGATCAACTCAAACCGTCGCCGTGGTTCAAACGGTCCGTCATAGAAAAAGACCGTACTGCCCTGACTCCACGGACCAAACAGGATGCTCGTTCCTGCTTTTGACCACCCGGTATCTGCAGTACACCACATGATGTCGGATGCCTCCAGAGACAGCCAGTGCACTGCCGAATAGCGCCAGGCGTAAAGGCTTCTTGCCGGATGACATACCCCTTTAGGATCACCGGTCGATCCGGAGGTGTAGTACATGATGGCAGGTTCTTCCAGACCGAGGTCACAACATTCGAATCTCTTGTCCTGATCGCTGATCAGCTCGTAATCCGACCAACCCACAACCGCCCCACCGATTGCAAGTGCTGCTTTAAGTGTGGGCAGATAAGTCTGAAACTTGGATGTCTGTGCTGCCGTCGTGATCACGGCAGCAGCGCCCGAATGACCCATACGATAGGCAATGTCCTTTTCTGTGAGCATGGTGATACAGGGTATGGGTACTGCACCCAGCTTGAGACATGCGGTCAGACAGATTTGCCACTCAGGAATACGGGGTAGCATGACGATGACGCGATCACCCTGGCTGACATCCTGTTCAATAAGCCAGTTGGCAACCTGATTTGAACTGTCCGCGATTTCCTGAAAGGTGAGTACCCGTTCTGTGTTGCAGTCGTTGCACCAGATCAGGGCAATCTTGTCCTTATTCCGCGCCATGTGATCAACCACATCTCGGCCGAAATTAAATGTCTCGGGCAGCGAGATATGATGGGATTTGCAGACGGATTCGTAATGGTCCATAGAACGCGGTTTTATTGGTGAACGAATCTGTATAAGTTATTGTTACACTGGGTCGAGATACTTCGATCAACCTGTAGCCTGTGTGAGCCAGAATATAGCTGAGAACACCAGATTCAGCCTGCGTGCGCATTGGTACGTTCAAAGAGAACAGCCATGGAAGTGCCGAACCGTCCGTTTCTAACCACCGTTGTTGGCAGTCTGCCCAAGCCTCCTTGGCTGCAGGAGAAACTGCCCCTAAATACCAGTGGTAAACAGGTCCATGGTAAAGGGGCCACATGGCTTTTTGAGGGAGAACTACTGAAACAGGCGCAGGACGATGCTGTTCGGGTCGCGATCCACGACCAGATCGAAGCCGATATAGAGGTAATCAGCGATGGTGAACAGCGCCGCACCTCTTATTTGGCGCACATCGTGTCGCGGCTGGGTGGTTTTGACTATGCCACGCCAGCCAAGAAGTGGGTGAGAGACAATCGACGACTGGCCGAGGTCGGCTGCTGTACGGGGGAGGTATCCCGTGATGGACCGATTGTGGTCGACGAGCTTCATTTTGCTATGGCGCACAGCAGTCGCCCGCTGAAAGTGACGTTGCCCGGTCCGATGACCGTAGTCGATTCCACGCTTGACCAGTACTATGGAGATGAGCGGGCATTGGCCATGGCGGTAGCCAGGGCGTTGAACGACGAGGCCCGCGATCTGGATGCGCTGGGTCCAGCTGTCATCCAGTTTGATGAGCCGGTGTTCAGTCGCTACCCGGGGAAGGTCGCCGAATGGGGTATAGAAGCTCTGGATCGGTGTATCGAAGGCATTCGTGCGAAAACCTGTGTCCATGTTTGCTACAGCTATCCGATGCCGGGTGTGCCACGGCCGATCGTTGATGCCTATCCCGCCATACTGACAGAGCTGGAACACTCAAAGGTCGACCAGTTGGCGCTCGAGTTTGAAGCATCCAGGCTCGATCCAGGGTTGCTTGCGCTATGCCCCAGTAAAACGGTGTTGTTTGGCTGTATCGACAATGGTGCGCTCGGGTTTGACCGGATTGAACAGCCTGAGCAAGTTGCCGCCCGGTTGCTGATGGCGGCTGAGCATTTGCCGGCCGATCAGATCCAGGTGGCACCGGACTGCGGTTTGGTGCCGCTTGACATCGATGTTGCACGACAAAAGCTCAAAGTGATGGTCGAGGGCGCGAAGTTGGCACGCAGCCGGTTATGAGAATTAATACTAGAGCAGCTTTCTCAGTTGGAATGAAAAAGTTTTAGGATCTCCAGAAAACCGCGATCTCGTGCGTCGGTCCGAGCCTTCAGAGTATTCTCATCGGAGTAGTTAAAGAACCCACGCCCACTCTTCGTGCCGTAATGCTCGTTATCTACCAGCGTCCGAATCGTGTTTGGGATCTGCTGGTCCACTGAGATTTCAGCAGCAAGGTTATCAAACACTTTGGCCCAGATATCCAGCCCAGCAAAGTCGCACACCGCCAGTGGGCCGATGGCGGCCAGCCTGAAGCCAAGACTGCCACGCACCGCGGCATCGATATCTTCAGCAGACGCAACACCTCGATCCAGCAGATCCCATACCTCACGTACCATAGCCATTTGGATACGGTTGATTAGGAAGCCGGGCATTTCGAGGTTCAACCGAACCGGGCGTTTACCCGTGTATTCGATCAGTGCCATTGCAGCGGACACTGTGTGTTCCGAGGTACTATCCCCTGGCACGACTTCAATAATTGGCAGCAGATGTGGCGGGTTAAACGGGTGAGTCACCAGGGCGCGGTCCGGATGGACCATATCCCGCGATATCTGTGTCATTGGATAAGTCGAGGTGTTACTGGCGAGGATGGTGTGGCGGTCAATGTAGTTTTCCAACCTGGCGAACAGCGCTTGCTTAATAGTTAAATCTTCGGCAGCCGCCTCAGACACAAATCCAGCACCGGAAACAGCTTCGGCTTCGCTGTCACAAATCACAAACCTCGACACAACATGTTCAATATCATCCCGTGACGAAAGTCCGGCGGCGGCCATCTGTTTTAGATTTGTGCGAACACGGTCAGCAAGACTGGCTCCAGCTGTGGGGTCAGGATCAAAGCATCTGACAGTGCAACCTGCTGCGGCATAAACCTGGGCGACGCTGTGACCAATGGTGCCAAGGCCGATGACCGCAATGTTTTGTATAGGTGGTGTAGTCATCTATATTCTCCCAATTGCTTGAGTCGGAGTAACAAACTGGTATTGCGTGCTACGCAGGCAGTTTGGACAGCTGAAACTCCCAGTGGAGGACTGGACTAGAAATCGACCTGATCGGCACCTTTAAGGTCAAGCATTTCGCGGGCCTCATCAGGTGTTGCAATCTCAAGGGAGAGTCGCTCGAGAATCCTTCGGATAATCGAAACCTGTTCCGCATTCGACGTCGCTAGTCGTCCTTTGCCCGCGTAAAGGCTGTCTTCTAGTCCGACCCGCACATTACCGCCCATTACCGCACCCATGGTGACCAACGGCAGCTGGTGTCGACCGCCAGCCAGAATACTCCAGATATACTGGTCACCAAATAGTTTGTCAGCTATACGCCGCATGTGGGTCACGTTTTCAGGATCAGCGCCGATTCCGCCAAGAATTCCGAATATTGACTGAACGAAAAGAGGGGGCTTAACCAGGCCACGATCTAGAAAGTGGGCGAGACTGTAGAGGTGACCGATGTCGTAGCATTCAAACTCGAATCGAGTACCACAGCCTTCACCGAGAACCTCTAGGATGTATTCAATATCCTTGAATGTGTTTCTAAAGATAAAGTCACGGCTGTTCTCAAGATGCGCCCGTTCCCATTCGTAACGAAACTCGTCGTACCGTGCCAGCATGGGGAACAGGCCGAAGTTCATCGATCCCATGTTGAGTGAACTCATTTCGGGTTTGATTCGAAGCGGTGCTGCCAGGCGCTCATCCACAGACATCCCATGACCTCCGCCAGTGGTGATATTGATGACGGCGTCGCAAGCTTCTTTTATTGGCGGCAGAAACTGCATGAAGACGTCGGGATCCGGTGTTGGGCGGCCATCTTCGGGATCGCGGGCATGCAGGTGAAGAATCGCTGCACCGGCTTGTGCAGCTGCGATCGACTGTTCGGCAATCTGCTGTGGTGTCAGCGGCAGGTACTCAGACATGGTCGGTGTGTGAATTGACCCTGTACTGGCACAGGTGATGATTACTTTTCGATCGGTAGCCATACGGTTCTCCTTGTGTAGTTGACGTTTATCAGTTGTCGAATGTCGTCAGGTGCGTTCTGGGTCCATTCACTTGGTGCCGGGGGTTTGGATCCGAGTAGCGACGCACGATATTCTGGCCTGATATGTTACGCGGGCTTCGTCTGAAGAGACAGCCCTGAAATAAGGGTTCGCAGCCGACATAATTATCCCGGCGGTGGGCCGGGTCAGACCAGCTGGACAGGATCCGATCTTCAGTGTCGCAATTTGCCCGCAACGGGTTAACATCGACTCAGACCTTTCAGACATATAGCCGGGCCGGTAATTACGTCGAATCTGGTTCTGCTGTTGATAGGTTTTATATCGAATCCGAAAAATCCAGAGGGATTTAGCATATGACAAAGGAAGTGATCGGTATCGCAGGTTGTGGTGCAATGGGAGAACCGATGGTCCAGCGTTTACTGGCGGCTGGTTTTGAGGTGTGGGCTCACGATGTGCGGCCGCTCGCGGAATTCGGTGCCATCGCTGAGTATATGTTGGAGGATGCCGCAGAGTTCGCGCGGCGATGTAATGTGGTGATCAGTGTGGTCCGTGACGTGGACCAGACTAGATCATTGCTTTTCAGCGAAGCGCAGGGCATCGTTCGTGGCGCCAAACCGCCTGAAATTCTAGTTGTCAGTTCAACGGTTTCACCGCGGTTTATCCGTCAGTTACTGACAGAGTTGCCGGCACAAACCAGTTTGGTTGACGCTGCAATGAGCGGAGCGCCATATCGTGCGAGAGAGGGAACACTTTCTTTTATGCTCGGCGGTCCAGATGCTGTTGTCGACCGCCTGATGCCGATATTGCAGGTGATGGGCAATCGAATATTTCGTTTGGGTGATGTCGCTATGGGTATGACAACCAAGGTGCTTAACAATTACTGTGCGGCGACGTCTATAGCGGCCACACATCGCGTGCTCGGAATGGCGCAGGCGCTGGGTCTGGACCGGCGCAGCTTGCTGGAGGTGATGAAACACAGTTCGGGCTCGAACTGGTTTGCTGATCATATCGACCAGATCGACTGGTCGGACGAAGGGTATTCACTGGACAATACCATCGGTATTGTTGAAAAGGATGTTCTCGCGAGCCTAGATTCAGTGTCTGAAAGCCCGGACATTGACCGGTGGCCTCTGGATGACGGACTACTTGATGCACTTCGGCGACTGGAACCACTGGAACTCGAACCAGTAACACGCTGAGTGGTCATGACAGTTATCAGTCCAGTCCTTCGACAGTATCCACGCTGAAGGGGAATTGGTGACTAAGGAGCCCGATTCATTAACCCGCCACGGGTTGCGTGAAACCGCCACGCTAGTTGTGATACTCGCCTTTGTGATGAACCTTTTGTCACGCGGAATTGGTGAGACTTTTGCCGTGTTCCTGTTACCCATCGAGTCAGAGATGGGTTGGAGTCGGACCACACTGGCGGGTATTTATGCGATCTACATGGGGGCACATGGTCTCGCTGCTGTGGTGATCGGTTGGTTTGTGGACAGGGTCGGGCCCAGGGTTGTTTATACCATTGGACTTCTGGCCTACGGCCTCGCCTTTTTGTTGGCCCAGTTTGGCACTGAGCCCTGGCATTTCTACCTCACTACTGGCGTGATGGCGGGTATTGCGATGACGGCGATCGGCATGACGACAGCCACAGTCCTGATCACGCGCTGGTATCACGGACCTCGTGCACGTCAGCTCTCACCGGCGATCGGCATTGCCTATTCCGGGATGGGTGCCGGTGTCATTTTGTGGATACCGATCACCAATCAGCTTATCGAGATGCTGGGTTGGCGGGAGACTTATAGGACACTGGGGATTATTTTGTGTGTTCTGGCTGTTATCGTATATGTTTTACCGTGGAGCAAGCTACAGCTCACGCCGTTGCCATTGTCTCGTTTTGGTAGTGTCCTAGGCGGTAGTAAGGACGGACACTTGCGAGCCGCGCTGAAAACTAAGATGTTCTGGTTGCTGTTTGTGATTATGTTTATTACGGCTGTGGCAATGTATCTGGTGGGGCCACAGATGGTGGCTTATCTTGTGTCCGTGGGTTTTGACTCGACCGTGGCGTCGCTGGCGTTCAGCATAAACGGATTTCTGACTGTATTTGGGATTGCTGGAACTGGATGGTTAGCGCGTTACTTTGGTATGAAACGCGTCGCCACTATCTCTTATGCAATGAGTATTACTGCCGTCATACTACTGGCGTGCCTGACTGTTTTGCCGGTAATGGCACTACTGGCTCTGGCAATCTTACCGTTGGGCCTGAGTCAAGGTGCGCGGGGTCCTATCGTCTCCGTTCAGGCTTCCCAAGCCTTCTCGGGTCAAGGACTCGGTGCGATATATGGTGCGATCACTATGGGTGTCGGTCTGGGCGGTATGAGCGGCGCCTGGCTTTCCGGTGTGTTCTACGATGTGACCGGAGGTTATGTCCTGAGTTACTCGGTTTCCGTCGTTTGTGCCCTAGCTGGTGTCGGGTTGTTCTGGATGATGCGGGAGGTTCCCGATCGTTAACTGCGCAAGATCGATTGCGTTCAAGTTATGTATTGGGCAACGTGCTTAGACCTATCGAAGGAGATACATCCTTAAAATGATCTTGTCGGGAAAGTGCGATAAAGGCTACAGTGCCGCTTTGCAAAGGGGAAAAGGCAATGAGTATTCGATTTGAAAAAGACAACCGTCTTGCGATCGTCACGATTGATCGTCCCGAGGCGATGAATGCACTTGATATGCCGCACAATACTGAGCTCGATCGTGTTTGGGCTGAGTTTCGTGATGATGACGACCTGTGGGTCGCTATTCTCACAGGCGTGGGTAATAAAGCGTTTTCAGCGGGTGCCGATCTTAAGACACTGATTCCCGCGCAGGGTGCCGGGGTCATGGACGACTGGAACTTTGGCGGGATCACCCGAAATTTTACGACCGATAAACCCATCATCGCCGCCATCAATGGTGTTGCACTTGCCGGTGGGCTGGAAATGGTGCTGGCCTGTGACCTGCGGGTCGCGGCTGATCATGCCCGGCTGGGTCTTGCTGAAGTGAAGTGGGCCATTATTCCTGGTGCCGGGGGAACCCAGCGGTTGCCGCGCGCCATCCCGCTTGCCCGCGCCATGGAGATGATTTTGACGGGTAATCCTATTTCAGCCGATGAGGCCTACCAGCTAGGCTTGGTGAATCGCGTTGTTCCAGGGGATAAGCTGATGGACGAAGCTCGTGCGTTGGCAGATACGCTGCTTGCTCGCGGACCGCTGGCGCTGCGTGCTGCCAAGCGCGCTATCCTCGAGGGTGCCAGCTTGCCATTTAACGAGGCGATGAACCTGGAACTCGAACTATTCAATGCAGTGATGCGTACAGAGGATGCGGTAGAGGGCCCGCGCGCGTTTGCAGAAAAACGCGCACCAAACTATCAAGGAAGATAAGCAGATGCACAGTGACACACAGACTCCGTCGTGGATGACCGAAGAACATCAGCTTTATGCTGAATCTGTGAGGCGTTTTCTGGCCAGTGAATATAGCCCTCATGTGCCACGTTGGAACGAACAGGGCTATGTCGATCCAGATTTCTGGCGCCTAGCTGGAGACGCTGGGATACTCGGAGCGGCCATTTCTGAAGAATATGGCGGTGCAGGCGCCGGGATTACGTTTGACGCCGTCACGACATACGAACAAGCACTTGCGGGGGATTTCAGCTGGGGTTTTGTAATCCATACGATCGTCGTCCAGTACGTGCTTGCCTATGGGACGACAGAACAGAAACAGCGCTGGCTGCCACAACTGGTGTCGGGGGAGCGTATCTCTGCTTTGGCTATGACCGAGCCCGGGCAAGGTTCGGACCTGCAGTCTGTAGAGACGCACGCAGTGCTGGAAGATGGTGTTTTCCGGGTTAACGGCTCGAAAACCTTTATCACCAATGGGCAGACGTCAAACCTGATTTGCCTGGTGGTAAAAACACAACGCGACGCGGGTGCGCGCGGTGTTTCACTACTGATGATTGAAACAGATCAGGTCGACGGATTTCGTCGTGGCCAGAATCTGGACAAAATCGGTCTTAAGGGTCAGGACACCTCGGAATTATTTTTTGACGATATGCTTGTACCGGAAGGAAATATTCTGGGTCTTGAACCTGGCCAGGGTTTTTATCAACTGATGAACCAACTGCCTTGGGAGCGACTTGCGATCGGTATTGGTGCGCTGGGCCATATGGACTTTGCACTTACGCAAACCCTGGAGTACGTGAAAGAAAGAAAAGCATTCGGCAAGACCATATTCGAATTTCAGAATACCCGTTTCAAACTGGCCGAACAGAAAACGAAACTTGAGGTCACGCGGGCATTTATCAACCAGTGTATTGAGCTTCAGCGGGATGGCCAGCTTGATGCAACGACTGCTTCCATGGCCAAATGGTGGAGTAGTCAGATGCAGTGCGAAGTCGTTGACGAATGTCTACAGCTCTTTGGGGGTTATGGCTACATGCTCGAATATCCCATTGCCCGTGCCTATGCCGATGCCCGGGTTCAGAAGATCTACGGTGGAACAAATGAGATCATGAAGGAACTCATCGCCCGTAGTCTCTAGCGAATGAGCGCTGGCGTCCCGAGTGTCTTCAGTTCACTGCGGTTGTCGAGGCGCGTGTTCCGATCACACCGGATTTTTTTATCAGGCTTGCGGCGATCCACAGGTTCAGAATATTAAATCCAATCGCATTAAGAAAAGAAACGGTGTATGAGCCGGTGAGATCGTAAAGTACGCCCGCGATCCAACCGCCGAAAGCCATGCCGGCAACGGTAAACAGAAATGACGTGCTGATTCGCCAGCCTGCTTGTTTGGGTGGGAAAAACGCACGCAGAATGATGGTATAGGACGGGACTATCCCACCTTGGGAGAGACCAAACGCAATGGAAATGCCATACAGGAAGACCAAGCTGTTACCGGTAAGAAACGCAATCAGTACAGCCAGCTGTAGTGCTGAACCCAGCAGCAAAGTAGCCAGGCCGCCGATACGGTCAGATAGCCAGCCAGAACCAACGCGGCTGATCACACCGAAACCTAACATCAGACCCAGCATCTCCGCGCCTCGTATCGCTGGATGGCCTAGGTCCATGACATAGGGCACGATGTGGATCTGCGGCATTGCCATGGCAACGCAACAACCAAATCCGGCAAGACAGATCAGGCTCTGAAGACTGCCTGCTGATATTGCCGAGTTGGTCAAATTAGAGTTGGCTGAGCCAGTTGTAGGCAGCTGTTCGTTTGTCGGAGGTCTCGGATACAACAGTAGAGACAGCAGTGCCATGAAAATGAGTGTTAGCAAAGCCAGATCGATAAAACTTTCACGCCAACCCTGGGCATCAAACATACGTTGCAATATCGGTGGCCATATTGCACCGGCGACATAGCTGCCACTGAATGCGATGCCGACCGCAAGCCCGCGCCGCCGGTTGAACCAATGAGAAATGTCAGCGATAAGCGGGGCCATGCTGAACGATGATCCTAGAAACCCGCACAATAAACTGAAAGCCAGACAGATCTCGAGAATTGAACTGGCATGCGCTGCGAGATAAAAGCCTGCCGGTAGGGCGAGACTCCCGATCAAGGCAGGAATCATGATGCCCATACGATCAGCCAGCCGGCCCATGAATACACCACCCAATGCAAATCCGATCATAAATGAGCCGTAGATCAACGAACTGTTGCCACGACCGGTACCCAATTCCAGCGCTAAGGGTTCGAGCACCATCACGCCCGCGTACATAGCGGAACAACCGAGCGTCATCAACGCCAAAGCGGTTGTCAGCCGAATCAGCGGATAGACCCTGCGGATTTGAATAGTCATGGTGTTTCACTAAACATAAGGGCCGGATTCTACCTGTCTACGCGTGTCGGAAGACATTGTTTATGAGCAAAGGCTGGCGTATCGACGTGGTGGTGCCTATGATTAAAACTATGACTTCATGTTTAGGAACATTTCTGATTGAACCGGTCTTGTATCCAACCATTACAATTGTGGCTGACCAAAAATGAGTATTTCGATTGCTCCAATCGATAGATGTTTTGCGGGGGAGGTGTCTGGAGTGGATCTCCGTCGACCTTTGAGCGCGAAGACCGTCGCTGCGATCGATTCTGGTATGGGCGAGTACGCAGTCTTGGTATTTCGGGGTCAGGATATCAATGACGAAGAGCAGCTTGCGTTCAGCCGAGCGCTCGGACCGATTGAATCTTCAATTGGTGGCAATATCACGCGACTCGATCAGCGCCGGCTTGGTACCGATTTTGCGGATGTCTCCAATCTGGATCAAAACCAGAATATCTATGTCAGGGACGATCGACGGAGATTATTTAATCTAGGTAACCGTTTATGGCATTCAGACAGTTCGTTTCGTGCCGTTCCGGCGAAGTATTCACTACTGTCCGCCCGCTCTATTCCGGCCGATGGTCCAAATACCGAATATGCAGATATGCGAGCGGCCTATGACACTCTGGATGACAAGATAAAGGCGGAAGTTGAGGGGTTGATCTGTGAACACTCGCTGATGTATTCCCGGGGCCAGCTTGGGTTTACCGACTTCACAGAAGAAGAACAACAAACCTTCGCGCCCGTTCGCCAGGTGTTGGTAAGAACTCATCCTGTGACGATGCGTAAATCGCTCTTTCTGGCGTCACATGCCGGAACCATCGTGGGTTGGCCGATGGCTGAAGCCCGTATCTTTCTGCGCGATCTGATCGAATGGGCGACCCAGCCGCAGTTTGTCTATGTACACGACTGGCGATTACACGACCTCGTCATATGGGACAATCGTCAGACTATGCATCGGGTTCGGCGCTTCAATGAAACCGAGGATATTAGAGACGTACGCCGGACCACTGTCTCCAGTGATGGCCCGACCACAACACAGGTTACCAATTAATGAATAACAATCATCCACCACTATTGGGTTATGCCGACCGGTTGTCTGCCAGGTCGGGTGAGACCGTCGAAGTTAAGGTGAGCAGTTATCTGGAAGGCGAATACACAGCGCGTCTGGTGCGTACCATATGCGCTGACCCCAACCCTGAAGGAATGGGGATCGTGGAGGAAGCTATCGACTGCAGTTTTGCGGGCTCCTATGCAGCACGTGTACAGCCATTTACGCCAGGATCTTGTGTGAAAGTGCCGTTAACAGCAGATAGTCAGCTGCCGGATACATTTACGTTAACCGCGATGATCTGGCCAACCCAACCAGGGGAAGGTGCCCAGACTGTGTTTTCAGTGGGTGCAGCGAGTTCTGGGTGTGCATTGTTTTTGGGATTGGACGGTGCTGGCAGGCCAAGGGTCGCGGTCAGGATGGCCGATCACAGCTGGAGTGAGTGTGTGTTGAATAGTCCGATTGCTGATCGTTACTGGGCGCGTCTTTCGGCAAGTGTCAATGTTGCGGAAGGCTCGTTGAGCCTGCGCTGTAGCGGTAATGAGTCCGATGAGGCTGCGCACGCAGAATTTAGCGGATCGGCGGTCCTAAAGATGGAAACGATGGATTGCCTGATGATTGCAGCCAATGAAACGACTGAGCGACAGATGCACTTTAACGGCAAGATAGACAATCCGACTGTTTATTCTGGACAGTTGGATCTCAACACGCTCGACGAGAAAATCGATAAGGCACCGGTATATGCATGCTGGGATTTTTCGCATGACATATCCAGTTGCCGTGTTGTTGATTCAGGTCCCAACCAGTTAACGGGCACGCTAATCAATTTTCCTGCTCGTGCAATGACTGGGGCTAATTGGGATGGTACCGAGATGTGTTGGCGACACTTGCCACACCAGTATGGGGCGATCCACTTCCACGAAGATGATATCTACGACTTTGAGTGGGAAACAGATTTTTCGTTTTTGTTGCCCGATGATCTCCAATCTGGGGTTTACGGTATTCGGCTTGAGCAGGGAGATCAACATGACACTATCCCGCTGTTTGTCTGCCCGCCGCGCGGTCAACGGACTGCCCGTTTATGCGTCCTGGTATCGACTTTCACCTACACGGTCTATGGTAACCATGCTCGGCCTGACTACGAACCTTCTTGGCTCGACAGGAATGAGGCGTGGAATGCCTACCCATGGAATCCGGCTGAGTATCCACACTACGGGCGTTCCACCTACAATTTTCACTCTGACCGAAGTGGTATTTGTCACGCCAGTCATCGACGACCATTGTTCAATCTGAGGCCTGGTTATCTGACATTTGGTGCGAATGCGTGTTCTGGACTGCGTCATTTTCAGGCTGATAGTCACCTAACGGCGTGGCTGGAAAATCAAGGCTATTCCTTCGATGTGATTACCGATAAGGAATTGCATGATGAAGGCGTGGCTGTGCTGAGTGGTTATTCTGCGGTGACAACAGGATCTCATCCCGAATACCACACTGAGCGGACACTCGATGCACTACAGCAGTACCGCGACCAGGGCGGTCACCTCGCCTATCTGGGTGGGAACGGTTTTTATTGGCGTGTGGCGATTCATCCGGAAAATAGTTCGCTGATCGAAATCCGAAGAGCCGAAGGTGGGATACGAGCTTGGGCTGCGGAACCCGGCGAGTACTACAACGCTTTTGACGGCCAGTATGGTGGATTGTGGCGTCGAAACGGTCGGCCTCCGCAACATCTCGCCGGCGTAGGATTCTCGTCTCAGGGTCGTTTTTTCGGTTCCTACTATCGTCGCACGCCCGAGAGTTACGATGAGCGTTTTGCCTGGATGTTCGAAGGTATAACCGATGAGCTGATTGGTGATTTTGGCTTCAGCGGTGGTGGTGCGGCCGGTTTTGAGCTCGACCGTTATGATCGTTACCTGGGTTCTCCGCAAAATGCTGTAGTGATTGCCTCGTCAGAAAATCACAATGACACGTTTGTCCTGGTTCCTGAAGAACAACTCACGCATATCACCAACTGGCCAGGAGTGCCAAATGAGGAACTGATTCGCGCTGATATGGTGTATTTTGATACACCTTCGGGTGGTGCGGTATTCTCGACCGGTTCAATCACTTTCTGCGGTAGCCTGCCTCACAATGATTTCGACAACAATGTGTCAAGACTGATGAGAAATATTTTTGACCAGTTTTTGGACAGTTGACTCGATCAGTCATATGACCAGCAGGATCACGTCGGGTCGCGTTTTGCTCGTTTTGCGAGCAGTGTTTGTGACAGCGATGGGCCACGCCCAGGGCGACTCCATGGACAGACTTCTATACAGATACCACAGCCGAATGTTTTAACGAAGTACATCACACAGCGATCAAAGTCCACGTACCATTTGTTTTTGCCGCGAACCCATTGCTGCCGATTACTGATGGCGTCTGCAGGACAATCGATCGTGCAACGTTGACAGCCCAGGCACAGGTCATCAACACCAATATCGACCGCTGAGTCTATCGCTAGGGGGATATCTGTCAGCACGCTCGCCAGCCTGAAATTGGAACCGAACTCGGTGCCAATGACCGAACCATGTTTGCCCAGTTGACCGATACCAGCGTTGATGGCAAGGGGGATGTGTAGCAGGTCGGCGCTCTCCCCGTAGGCGCGCGCACGCCAGCCAAGGCTTCGGATATGGGCGGCCAGAACCATCACGATCCGGGAGACATCCCGGTAAGTGTCTACGGTCTCAGCCGCCGCTTTAACTGTGGTGACAGCCCGCATGGTTTCGTAGTCCTGGGGCAGCGCAATCACGATTGCGCTCTGGTAATCCGCTGTCTGCCCTTCGTACAATGCATCTTCGGTCATCGGGGTGATGCCAACAGCACCGGCACCTGCGTGTCGTGCGATTGACTTGAGTTGCTTAGACATCTTTACGGAATCCGGAACTGGTGTGCGTTTCCGAGCAAGTGGGCCGTCAGCTTTACGCAGTTCCCAGCGGTTCAGAGCGTTTCGAAGGTAAATTTGCAAAGGCATCGTCAGCCCAAAAAACGTTTCTAGAGCAGACCACTCCAGTTTCCGTGCCCCAGAGCCATGAAACACCTGGCGCGCACGGCGTTGCGACATTTCACCCAAACCGTTGATCGTATTGCCCGAAACAGGCGCTTTTCGATAATTGAAATGGTAGTCCGGTGTCGGGAATCGATTAGTCATCTTTGTCAGAATCGATCAGATCATCCAGGTACAGCACACGCTTTTCACGCAATGCGTGGCGGCCCGCTTTGCGTAGACGACGACCCTGTGTAAACCAGGCCAAGATTACTTTGGCAATCCATACCACGAGCGATAAGTTCCGCTGAATGCGCGGCCAGATTGCCCGCTCGGTACAGTAGAAACGAGTTTCAAATGAGCTCATCTAGAGGGTATTCATATTCGAGGACTTTGAAATTGTAAGCAATCAAAATGGATGGTGTGTCTGCACATCAGGCAGCAGAAATCTGTTGCCCTGTTACTGTTAGACGATACATCAATCGAATGTAGTTTTCATCATCGAATGGTGTAGGCGCATGCAGTGTACAGCGGTTGTCCCACAATACGAGGTCTCCGGGTCGCCACTGTTGAAAATAGGCATAGCGCTCCTGAACGGCATGTGTTTGCAACTCTTCAAGTAGAGCCTCCCCTTCTGTGGCAGTCATGCCTTCAATTCTTTCAATATGGCATAACGGCAGATATAAAGATTTCCGCTGGGTAATCGGGTGACAGGCCACGAGTGGCCTTCTTACCGGAGGATGTTCCTGCTTCATCGCATGACTCAGTGGCGGGCGATGGGGGTTTCGTCGGCGCAATAGTTTGTTGAGGTGATCATAGGAGTGAATGGTAACTAAGCCATCAATCCTGGATTTCATCGTTTCGCTCAAGCCTTCGTAGGCAGCAGCCATCCCAGCAAAGCCTGTCTCGCCACCTGACGGAGGGGCTTGTACGCAATACAGGCATGATCCCATAGGCTGTGGATGACGAAAAGAATCGTCGCAGTGCCACAGCAGGGGCGATGGATCGGCACGGATAAAAAGTGCATTGTGTTGTCCATTTTCCATCGTGTTGCCGATACGAAGAATTTCAGGATAATCCGGTAACAGATAGCGTGGGTCGTATTTTTCGTTGTTTTCAAGTTCACCAAACAATGCGGTGAATTGGCACAGGTCGTTGGGGTTTTCAAGCGCTTGATCACGCAAAACCAGTAGCCCACCATGATCGAGAAAGGCCTGAGTGAGCATCTGACTGGACTGGTTATCAAGTCGAGACATATCGAAACCGCTGATTTCGATGCCGAAACCAGTTGGTGTCAATATTCGAGTATCGAATCGTATTTCCACAGTTTTTACTGTTAGGCTGTTTACCGACTTGTCTGCATTGAGAGGATCGAAAATTCGGCACAATCTGAGTATGGTACGACGGTATATATTAACAATACTGCCCGTCAGTGTTTATCTATAGGAGCCATCATGTCTGGTGAACAAAGAGTTCCTGCATCGGGACGACATGTTGACTTACTGGTCAGCGGGGACGTGCTTTACACGCTGAACAAAGACGACCCTATCGTTGTCAATGGAGAGGTTGCTGTTAAAGGCAACACGATTGTCTACAGTGGTCCCGCTAAGGACAGCGGGTTCTGGCAGCCGAAGAAAACGTTGCCAGGCCGAGGAAAAGCTGTGATGCCTGGGTTCGTTAACTGCCATACACACGCCGGTTCGGCGATATTTCGGAGTCAAAGCGACGATGGCCCCGGCGGTCAAGCGCTGTACTCGGTCGCATTCAGGAGCGAAAAGAACATTTCTGTGGAACACTGGTGGGATCTGGCGCTATTGGGTGTCGCGGATATGATCCGGTCCGGGGTTACGACCATCAACGATATCTGGTATGAGCCCGAAGGCCTTGCCCAGGCGGCTGAGATAGCGGGATTACGTGCGCAGATAGCACTGAAAGTTTTTGATGTGAAGTTGGAGAAACTTTACGAAAACCACTATGAGCGAGTGGCGACCGAAGGTGAAAACCAGTTGCGCCGGGCTGTTGACTTCGTCGAGAGAAGTACCGCCTCCGGGACGGGTCTCGTTACTGGACGGATCGGTCCGCACGCTACCGATACTTGCTCTCCGGGGCTCCATATAGAAGCCTGTGCAGAAGCTGATCGCCTGGGCGTTGGTCTTCACACTCATGTTGCTCAGTCAAGACAGGAAGTTGAATACTGCAGGTCAGCATACGGTAAAGGCCCCGCCGAGTTTCTAGCTGACCTGGGCGTGCTGTCGAATCGCTCTGTACTTGCCCACCTGACGTTTGCTTCAGAGTCCGATCTCGATGTGGTCGCACAAACACAGGCGTGTTATGCCCACTGTCCGACCATTTATCCGCGACGGGGTGTATATCCAGATCTACAGGGAATTCAAGATCGTCAGATTGTTACGGGCATTGCGACAGACTGGATGATGAATGATCCGTTTGAAGCCATGAGAAATGCGATGAATGCGGTCCGGTTGCTGAGCGGACGACATGATGCGCTGACTTCTCTTGATGCAATGAAACTTGCGACCCTAGGCGGAGCTAGAGTGATGGGTATCGAGGACCAGGTCGGCAGTTTGGTGACCGGGAAAAAAGCTGATCTGATACAACTTGATTTACAGCGCCCACACTTGCAACCGTTTTATGCTGAGTACTCCTCCTTAGCTTATTATGCCCGCGCTTCAGATGTTGTGTGCAGCGTGATAGACGGGTGCCTGGTGTTGGAAAATGATTGTATTGTGGGCCTGGATGAACCTTATATTCTAGATCGGATCAGAACCCATCAGCCTGAGTGGCTGGCTGTACTCAAGCGCAATGGTGGCATAGGCGTTATTCCAGGGTGCGGCTGTGACTGATCAGGATTGATGGATGGGGTAGGTTTTGTATAGTATTTAGGGCGTGATCACGCAATAATTTTCTGCTCTCGGTGACAGATTTGTGTGCTGGTGATCGCTAGAGGTTACATGAATGGCAATTTCCAAGGAGACGATGCTGTGAGATTTTATGACTGCAAGACTGCGCCATCCCCCAGGCGAGCTAGAATTTTTATTGCTGAAAAAGGGATTCAAGTTGAGACCGTCGAAGTTGATCTTCGTTCAGGTGAGCACCTGAAGGAGGAATTTTCTGCTTTGAATGCATACGGCACGGTACCTGTATTGCAGCTCGAAAATGGAATCTGTCTTAATAGCACAGCCGCTATCTGGCACTATCTTGATGCCGAGTATCCTGATCCACCTCTGATGGGTATGAGTCCAATTGACCGTGGCCGCGTCGCCGATTTGCAGTGGCATATCGAGATGGGGGGTTTTATGGCCATGGCAGAGTACATGCGGAATTCAGCCCAGGGATTTAAGGGTCGTGCTCTGACTGGCCCGGTTAACTATGATCAGATTCCAGCACTTGCTGATCGGGGAAAACAGCGGATCGAACGTTTTCTGGCAGAAGTAGATGATTTGGTCGGCGAAAAACCATTTGTGGCGGGTGACGCGTTTACTGTGGCCGATATTGATTTGCTGGTATTGATCGATTTTGCAGCATGGCGAAAACTGGTATTGCCCGAGGACGCAATTCACGCCAAGCGATGGTACGACGCTGTGAGCGCTCGACCGAGCGCGGCTCTATAAAACAAACTGTAAAAGAGCGGTGGGTCATCCGTCTATACCTCGAACGCGATTGACAGGTGTTTTACTGACGCTTGTCGGCGTCATTGTTGTCAGTCCTGACAGCGTTTTGATTCGGTTGATTAACGCCGATATGTGGACAATCCTGATGTGTCGCAGTTTGTTGGGTGCTGTGGGTTTGCTGGTAATTTCAGTGGTTATGGAAAAGCCGATAGGGTTGAAGGGCTTTAGACGGATAGGTATTCCAGGTCTCGCTCTTTCGGTATCTTATGTGGGTTGTACTATGTGCTTTGTGTATGCGGTGACGCACACGACCGTCGCCAATGCGCTGGTAATCATGAGTATCTCGCCAGTACTGGGTGCTTTAATGAGCCGCGTCGTGTTGGGTGAGCCTGTAGGGGTAAGAACCTGGCTAGGTGCGACCGTGATTCTCCTCGGGTTGATCATCATCTTTCGGAACAGTCTCAATAGGGACTCGATCAACGGCGATATGGCAGCGCTGGGTGCTGCATTTCTTCTGGCGACCAAGTTCGTGATTGTCCGAGGATCTAAGGAAATCAGCATGGTTCCAGCGGTGGTGATCGGGTGTTTATTGACGGGCCTGATTGCAGCGCCAATGGCTTTGCCGCTTTCGCTCACGCCGCAGGGCTTTTTGTTCGCCCTGCTGCTGGGACTTGTGTTGGTACCACTGGGGACGACTATGACGACGCTCGGTCCCCGCTACCTGCTTGTGCCTGAGTCGGGGCTAATCATGCTGCTCGAAGTGCTGCTGGCACCGCTATGGGCCTGGCTTGTCATCCGTGAGATACCGTCTGACCAGACATTGGTGGGCGGTATAGTGATTCTGCTGGCTCTGATATTTGTGTTTAGCAGTGCTTTCAGTCGGCTCCGGCCACCGGCTGACTGAGGTCGGTTAAAACAGGCTGGACAGGTGTACAGCATTCAGTTATTTACAGATTGTTCGAACGTCAAGTTTCCTCTGACCAACCCCGTCGTTTGATGAACGGTTGTATCCTGATTGAGGCTTTGTCCCATACATTAAGCCGATAGAACGGATCACCCTGGTTAAAGTGCTCTGCTTCTTCCTGGTTATTTACAGAAATAATCATAAAACTGCCGATCGGCGTCGACCCATCATCTGCAGTCACTGGTCCTGCAAGGACAATGTTGGTTTGGGTGGCGTTCAGGTACTCCCGGTGGGCGTCATAGTTCTCCAGTCGGATCGATAGTGTATTTTCCCGGTCCAGACAATGAATTGCATAAAGCATAGGTTCTTGAATCCAGTTCTATGTTCTGGCGATAGTTAGGCTGCCACTGTAACATGCGGGCGCTCATACTGGCGGGGTCGGTTTGTATAAAACCAGCCATAGCATGATACCGGGAGGGTTGATGATAGGAGAGGGGTTGTTCTTAGATGTGTTGCTGCTAATCGTGGTGTTCGCTGTCGCTACGATTGCTTTTGTTCGAGCTCTTTTTTATTGGAAACGTGGCAATGGGGTGAAGGACCGGATACTGATGCTGGTCCTGTTTGTGGTGTCGGCCTATGCGACCGTGTCATTCTGGTTATTCGTAGCAGACATGATTTCATAAAGTCTGGTTACCTTCGCCGGATCATCTGTAGAAAACGGACCGATGGGATTTATCGAGATGATTGGTTGCGATTTAAGGATCAGTGACGGATCTTTATTGGTGCACTAGGCGTAGTTCACCAGGTCTGCGGCAGGTATCCTATGGCCTTAACCGTGTCGGCATCGTGTATTGTCTAAGTCGTTGTAATCCGAAGCTGTGCTCATAATAAGATCCGGGACACCACCTATGCTTTCACCGAAGATGATGGGCATCGTTTCGATGGTGGGCGGCATTGTGATGGTTTCCCTTCAAGATGCAATGGTAAAACTGTTTGCCGGTTCCTATGCGCTACATGAGGTGATGTTGGTCCGAGCAACAGTTGCACTGTCGTTGACGTTGGTCATACTGCAAATGAGTGGAGGACTTCAACAGCTTTACTCGTCGAGTTTCTCCTTGTTGGTGTTGCGAGGCTTGATGCTGGTCGTGGCAAACACTTGTTTCTTCCTGGCAATGGTCAAGATGCCGGTTGCCGAAGTGGTTGCCATATTTTTTATCGCGCCAGTGCTGATCACAGCACTGGCGGCTATCTTGCTAAAAGAATCTGTGGGTCCTGCACGATGGTCAAGCGTTGCTATAGGTATGGTCGGTGTAGTGATCATGTTGCGACCCGGCACGGAGGCCATACGCTGGGAAGGACTGCTCGCGATCGGGGCAGCGTTTGCCTATTGCTGCATGCAGTTACTGACACGGCATATGCATACGACAGCCTCGACCGCGACAATGGTTGCTTATGCGCAGATTTCTTTGCTCATGGCGAGTGCGGTTATGGGTATGCTGACCGGCTGGGGGCAGTTCAGCGATGTCGATGACCCAAGTCTGCAGTTTCTCCTTCGGAGCTGGACTCTGCCCGCAGAGTCTGATCTGGCTCTCTGGGCGTTGATGGGGTCAGTGAGCGCCGCGGGTACTTATCTGGTCACCCGCGGTTACCGTCTCGCTTCAGCGTCAGTGATTGCGCCATTTGAATATGTTGCGATGCCTTGTGCGGTTGTATGGGGATTAATGTTCTATTCCGAAGCGCCCGACAGAGTTGCTGTCATTGGGATTATGCTGATTATTGGTAGCGGGCTTTACGTGATGCGGCGCGAATCATCATAGTCAACCGTGAAAACACTGTCGTTGTCAGGTCGATTTTGGTTTGTGTGCCACGAATCGCCCACCACCAAGTTCACCGGATCGATACAGATCGACAAAAAAGCTGTAGGTGCGATCCCATTTTTGGAAATGCTCTAGGCCAAAACTTGAAACGGTCTGTTCTTTTAAGCTTCGATACATAGCGAGTCGGTCGATCAGTATCTGCGCCCAATCATCACTCAGGTCCTCTACTTCAACCACTTGGCAGCTCTTCTCCTCAAGTAGGTGGCAGTATTGCTCCAATGTGCTTAATTCAGAAAATACCATCTCATTTTCCAAGCGACTGCGAATCTCGTTGGTCATACTGTTACGTGCAAGGATGTCGGTATAGACAATGCGACCGCCAGGTTTTAGAAGACGGACACATTCAGCGATGAGTGTCTTTTTGTCGGGAATGTGGCAGAAGGCTTCCTGCGAAACGATAACGTCAAATGTTTCATCAGCTAATCCTGTTTGCAGAGCATTAGCATGATGGAATAGGACACGGTCTTGTAGCTTGGTTCTTTCGGTCAGACGAACAGCGCCGGCCAAGCGATCCGTATTCATATCAACCCCGGTAACCCGGCAGCCATGGTGATACGCAAGATAACGGGCAGGACCGCCCAGTCCACAGCACAGATCCAGCACGTGCGTTGATTGGTTGATTTTCGCATGGCGAGCAAGCGCATCGGTAGCGGCCAAGCCGCCGAAATGGTCCTGGTCGTGGTGTTGCAGTAGTTCAACAGTGAGAATCGATGTGTCGGCTCCGGTTTGTGCCAGTTTGTCCAGCACCTGCGATTCGCTGATAGGGTGTGTGTTGTAAAAAACGTTGACGAGATTGCTGTGGGTGGTGTTTGCCATCGGGTTGTTATTCCAAGGGTGTAGTCCGGCTAACCAGGTGCCTGACCGATAGGTTGTGTTAAGACAGGAGATCTACGAGTTCCAGTTGAATCTGTTCTTCTCCCCGCGACCAGGCAATATGGTCTCCGATTACACGACCACTGAGCTGTTTTCCAATCGGGGTTGCCCAGCTGATTCTGCCCTGATCAATATCAGTTTCGTCCTCTCCAACCAGGGTGAAACTGTACGACTGACCTGTTTCGTCCTCAAGTACAGCAGTGACACCGAATTGGACTTTTTCAGGTGATGCGGGTGGCGTGACAGGTTGTGCTCTGTGCACTCGCTCCAGTAGATAACGTAAATCGTGTTGTGCCCGGGCAATCTGAGATTTTTTCTCCAGCGTATCTGTTCTCGATAGAACTTCTATATTATTTTTCAGGATCTGGATTCTGTTTTCCAAGTGCAAAAGCCCCTCGGGCGTGATGTAGTTTGGCAGATCACTGTGTTGACGTTCGTAGAGCGGTTCGACGACATCATCTCCGTCAGCTTCTTTAACAAAGGCTCTGTTCAATGGTAGTTTCCGTAGATCGTTTTGGCGCTATTGGTTGTCTGTAATGCCCCATTTCCTGGAGATGACAGTGTTCTGATAGCGTTACCATACCTCGGAATGAGTGCGTAAGAAAGTGTGTCCGGCAGTTCTGTCAATTGAGTATTGAGCCTTCCCACGGTTCCGGTCATCATAGGCTCTCCAGAGCAAATAAAGGAAAACAATAGCGGCATGGTTAATCCGTGTACTTATCCGTTGGATGCGGAACTGATCGCATCTGCTATCGCTAACTGGGCGAGGATTGAAAGTCCGAGCTACGACCCTGTTGCTGTGAACCAGATGATGGATGTCGCCTCATCAACCATGGAATCGTTGGGTGCAACTGTCGAGCGAACACCGGGTTCCGATGGTTACGGGGACGTGGTTACCGCTCGGTTTAACTGGGGGTCCACACCGGGTATCCTGGTGTTGGGCCACCTGGATACTGTTCATCTGGTCGGTACACTCAAAGAATCACTACCGATTCGTCGGGACGGAGACCGCCTCTATGGACCGGGTGTGATGGACATGAAGGGGGGGATGTATCTCTCCGTCCATGCGCTGGGTCATGTGCTCGAAGAACAGGGCGCGTTAGCGGTACCTGTTACATTTATGTTTATTCCTGATGAGGAGATCGGCAGCCCGTCAACCCGAGCACTGATCGAAGCACAAGCTCTTAAAAGTCGCTGGGTTCTGGTGCCAGAACCGGCACACGATGAAAAACTGGTGACAGGACGACATGCCTTTCTCCGTTTCACTCTAACGGTATTCGGCAAAGCACAACATGCAGGCGTTGCCCGGGGTGTGGGCCGAAGTGCGATCAGTGCTATGGCCCGATTGATTACCCAGATAGAGGCGCTATCCGATATTGAACGCGAGGTCACTTACCGAGTCGGTGTGGTATCGGGGGGAGATTTTGTAAATGTGGTGCCTACACAATGCCAGGCTCAGGTGCTGTGTGTTGCACCTACAGCCAATGCATTCGATGAAATCAGGCAGAAAATGCACGCCCTGGATACTGGGGATCCAGAACTGCGTGTTCAAGTCGATGACGGTCCTGTTCGTCCTTTATTTAAACCCACGGCTGGTACTTTAGCCTTGTATGAGATCGCAGCCAGTGTTGCGGCCGAGTTAGGTCTTGATCTCGATCACGCTCAGTTCGGCGGTGGCAGCGATGGTAACTTTACCGGTGCACTGGGTATACCGACGCTTGATGGTTTGGGTGTGCACGGTAAGGGCCTGCACACTAAATCAGAACACATCTACGTCTCATCTCTGGTGCCCAGAACGCAACTGCTTGCGGGTCTTTACCGGGCGCTTTCCAAGCTTACTGCTAAAGAATCTACTAATCTGTCCTGAGTTCTGAAGGGAAGATCAGGTGTGATACCTTGTTTGCCGCAAATGGTAAGTGTCTGTTAATCTTCTGAAATCGTCTAAGTAGCTGAGATGGCACATGGCAGCACTGACACAGCAGCAACAGGATTTTTTCTGGCAGAACGGCTATTTGGTTGTCCCAGATGCTGTAAGTGACGGTGCGCTTGTGGAGCTTCGCCAAACTTTTCAGAACTGGGTTGATGAAAGCCGCGGACACTCTGAAAATTGGGGTGAGACGCTCAATGGCAAGCCGCGCTATGACCTCGAGCCAGGTCACTGTGCGGATTCGCCTCGCTTGCGTCGGGTTAACGCACCGGTCGAAGTCTCAAAGGCATATTTCGGCACTATGTCAGACAGTACCATGACGGACTGTGTTGCGGCGCTGATCGGCCCCGACGTCAAGCTGCATCATACGAAAATAAACTCAAAGCAACCCGGTGGTGAAACCAGCGTCAAATGGCATCAGGACTTTCCATTTACACCACACAGTAACGACAGCGTGGTTACTGCGCTGTTGATGGTTGATGAAGTCACTGAAAAAAATGGTCCCCTCGAAGTGCTCGCTGGATCACACGTTGGTCCCATACATGGTTTGTGGCATAACGGAAAGTTCACCGGTGCTATCGATGATACGATCGCAGCACAATGTGCCTCAAAGGCGCTGACCTGTACCGGCCCAGCCGGCGCTGTCTGCCTAATGCATACCCGGCTTCTCCACGGTTCGAAACCCAATCAATCGATATCTCCCCGGACTTTATTTATATCCGTGTATTCCGCTGACGATGCTGTACCGTTGTCACCCAATCCGATGCCGAACCGCTACGAGGGATTAATTGTTCGGGGTCAACGAAAAGGCCGAGTCAGATCAATTGACTATGCGGTTGATCTTCCGCAGTTGCCAGATACTGCATCGTTCTTCGATCAACAGGCAGAACACAGAGACGACGCAAAGATTCTGTAGCCAGTCTTGCGGTAAATTACTAAGGATCTTTGGTGCTCATAGTCACTGCGCGTAATTGTGACAGAGAACTTAATACTGAACGGATGATGTCAACCAAAACATCGGGACATAATTAATACGATGACTATCACAGCACTGACCACATACCGCTCTTTGGAACTCCCCAACATGCTCTGGTTGGAGGCTGAAACGGCAGACGGCGTTGTCGGGCTGGGAGAAACCTTCTACGCTGCTGAGGCCGTTGAGGCCTACATTCATGCAAATCTCGCACCAATTGTGCTCGGCATGTCGGCGGTTGATATCGAGGCTGTCTATTATCGAACCCGTCCTTATGTCGGGTTTGTGGCCGCGAGTACCGAACTGCGAGCCCGCTCGGCATTGGATATCGCCCTATGGGACGCACTGGGCAAGGTAACCGGTCAACCGATATCAGTTTTGCTGGGGGGGCGCATACGTAGCCAAATCCCGGTTTACAACACGTGTGCCGGTAACCAGTATGTACGTGGAACAAAGCTGGGTACTACCGAGAACTTTGGTATTTCGTCTTCGGGAACCGACCAGAATTACGAAGACCTGGACCGATTCCTTAATGATCCGGTCGGACTGGCAGGAAGTCTTCTCGACATGGGTATTGACTCGATGAAGATATGGCCATTTGATTTTGCAGCTGAGGCTACACAGGGTCAGTTCATCAGCCCTGCCGAACTGAACAAGGCGTTGGCACCGTTCGAGGCCATTAAAAAAGAGTACGGCGACCGGATGCAGATCAGTGCTGAACTGCATGGCATGTGGAACCTTTCAGAGTCGCTGATCATCTGTCAGGCGCTGGACGAAATTGGCATGCGATGGATTGAGGATCCGGTGTTTCTGACCAACCCGACCGGGATTCAGGAGCTCAAACGCACCGTGCGATCTCGTATTGCAATGGGTGAAACGCGAGGGGGTGCGGATGATTTCAAACCCTTCCTCGATACCGGTGCCCTGTCGTTATTGATTCTTGATATCGGCTGGTGCGGTGGGCTCACTGAAGCGCGGCGTTGTGCGGCACTTGCTGGAGCTTATCTGACACCGGTAGCAGCCCACGACTGTAACGGTCCGGTAGTATTGAGCGCCTCGGTCCATTTCTGTCAGGCCACACCCAATGCCTATGTGCAGGAAATTGTGCGGGCGTTCTACTACGGCTGGTACGCTGAGATCGTTACCGAGCTACCGCCTATTGTCGACGGCGCTATTTCAGCACCGGAGGGTCCTGGGCTGGGTATGGAGCTGTTGCCCGATTTCAAAGTCCGCGAGAGTACTATCTCTAAGACAACGAGATATCAGATGACATGAGCAAGGCGTTTCACGGCATCTACCCAATGCTTTATGCGTTCTTTAGAGCTGATAACAGCCTCGACCGGGATGCACACCGCAGACAGGTTGGTGCGTGCATAGCCGCCGGTGCACATGGGCTTGCAGTGGGTGGACTGGCCACGGAATGTAACAAGTTGTCGACCGACGAAAAGCGTCAGCTCGTCGAATGGACTATTGAGGATGTTGGCGATCGTGTACCGGTCTCGGTGACTGTGTCCGAAAACACGCTTACAGGACAAAGAAGTGCGATCGATCATGCTCACAACGCCGGTGTTGCATGGGTCGTGATGCAGCCGCCACCGGTACGCGGTGCCAGTATCGATGCCCTGGTTGATTTTTTTGCAGCCGTTGCCAGTGGCTTTGATTTGCCGCTCGGAATACAGAATGCACCTGAGTACATCGGCATTGGCTTGGACAACTCCGCTATGCGAACGTTGACCAACCGTGCGCCGAATATTCAGATACTCAAGGCGGAAGGACCGGCACCCTATATCAGTGGTTTGATGCTGGAACTCGGTGAAGATTTCACGGTGTTCAACGGCCGTAATGGTGTGGAACTGATCGACAATCTGCGTGCCGGGTGTGCTGGAACCATACCTGGGGTGGAATGCTGCGACCTGCAGGTCCAAATCTATAACAGCTGGCGCAGCGGCGATCATTCGGCGGCCACGACGCAGTTTCGGCACGCGTTGCCGCTACTGTCTTATCTGATGCTGACCATTGATCATTTGCTGTGTTACGGCAAACGTTTAGCGGCACAACGTTTGGGCATTGCCCAGGTTCATGATCGTCAGCCAGCGATGGCCGCCAGAGCTGTTGATCTTGATACGTTGGAATTCTGGTCACGCCACCTCGAACCATTACCGGAACAGTGACCGCAAAGCCCATCGCTTGAATCAAGGCCAAGAGTCGACTGCAAGGCCGATGTTCACGGAGGTTGCTACAGGACCATGCCGGATTCAGGGGTATTGATCCACGGGGATAAAAAAATGCCCCGCGGGTGCGGGGCACAAAAACCACTTGGAGGAGGATCAAAAATCTTGTCTGCAGAGACCAGAGTTCGGGCACAACGCGTGTTAAAATCTCTAATCCAAATTGACTCAGGTACTACACACTCAACGTAGGTAATTGTGTTCCAATTGTGAGAATTCGACAAACGATAATTTCTTGAGTTCAGATTAGAAAAACTATACAACTATGCGCCGTTTGCCCCCATTGAACGCTTTGAAAGCCTTTGAAGTTGCTGGACGGCATATGAGTTTCAGCCGTGCGGCCGAGGAGCTCCATGTGACGCCTGCTGCGATCAGTCATCAGATCAAAGCCTTGGAAACCGACTTAGGCGTAAAGCTGTTCCGCCGACGCAATCGGTCGTTGCAGCTGACAGAAGCGGGTCAGGCCTGTCTTCCGGGCTTACGCTCGGCATTTGAAACTATGGTGTCCGCGGTTGATCGGATCAGAGATAAGGAAGACTGGAATATGCTTACAATCAGTGCGCCTCCGGCATTTGGAGCTCGATGGTTGGTGCCTAGGATCGTTGATTTCAGAACAGCAAATCCACAGATTCAGGTACGGATCGATCCTGCCATCCGGAGTATGGATCCGGTACGCGATAGCGTTGATGTTGCTATCGAATTTAGTCAAGGACATTATTCCGGCCGCTCGGCGCAACGACTGTTCGGACAAGACGTATTCCCGGTGTGCAGTCCTGAACTGCTCAGCGGAAAAAATCCCCTTACAACACCGGCTGATCTGCGAGGACATACTTTGATTCACTTTGATGCCCCAATGGGTGATCCAGAGTGGCCAAATTGGGAGACCTGGCTCAGGGCGAACAAAGTGGATCGACTTGATCCCAATAAAGGACCCCACTTTACCTCACCCAATTTCACCACGCAGGCGCTTCTCGCTGGCCAGGGCGTTGCGCTAATGGCTGAGCTGGTGGTGGAAAGTGAGTTGGCGACAGGGAGTTTGGTTAAGCCATTCGATATTTCGTATCCCGGGAATCTTTCTTACTGGGCGCTTGCGACTCCAACCGGGACTGCAGACGACCCAGTTGCGTTATTCTGGAGCTGGTTAACCCGAGAGGCATCACGCTACGTTCGCGAGAAGCAAATTAACAGACAGTCCCGTCCGACAGCTGACAAGCTCCTGGATTCGAATGTCAGCTGACGTCAATCAGCCAGAGCCGTTGGTGACGGTTACGGGCCTTGATCATATCGGCCTTCGGGTCAGAGATGTTGAATCGTCGCTCTCCTTTTATACGGGTGTACTGGGTCTTGAGTCAGAGAGAGTGAAGGAGTGGCGAAATGGCGAAGTCACCTTCCCCTCCGTTCGGTTGAATTCTTCCATCCTGATTGATCTTTTCGCTGCCCCCGACGTTCGAGAGTTTACGGCCATCAATCAGGACCATTTCTGTCTGGAAATAAAACCGACAGATTTGGCACACTTGAAATTAAGGTGTACGAAATTGGGGATTGGCATCCACGATGGGCCGGGAATACGCTGGGGATCACGAGGAAATGGTGAATCTTTGTATATTTATGATCCCGACCAGAACGTGGTAGAACTGAAGTTTTACTGAGCGAGCGGTATAATTTTTTAGAAATCCGACAGTACAGGCCAGAGTGACTGGTGGCCGGCTGCCGTGACCTGATTACCCAGTTGTACAGCCCACACGCTTTCTGACCCGAAGTCATCACGCCAGGACCACAGTCTGCGGGTGTAATGCTGCAGAGTGTATTCGTGTGTGTATCCCATCGCGCCATGGACCTGATGTGCGATGGCTGCACCGGCACCGGCTGCCTCACCCGAACGCACTTTGGCGCTGGCAACAGCGATTCGTGTTCTTGGATCATCCAGCCCATGTTGCTCGATAGCCCTGACAGCCGCATCAGCAGCCGAACTGGCCGCTGCGGCTTCACCCGCCAGCATTGCAAGGTTGTGCTGAACTGCCTGGAAGCGTCCGATTGGACGACCGAACTGCTGTCGGTCGCCAGCGTATTCAATACACTGGTCCAGAACATGTGCGAGAGCACCTGCGATTTGCTGACTGCGCATTACGGCTCCCATTTGGCTCAAGCGAGCAGATTGGTCAGGCCGGCAGTTGATCACCGCAGTCGGTATGCTATTAGTGAACGTGACATCAGCGGCCATCTCGCCAGCGAGATTCGGGTGGGGGCTGATGTTCAGATCAGAACAAGGCACCAGTACTGCGCACAGGCTATCGTGCTGAGCACATCCCAGGACTGCAAGATATTCTGACTTGGCAGCGAAAGGAATACGTTTTGCAGAGCCGCTCAATCGCTGTTCTGAATCCAGTGCCAGTACCGTTGTGCTGACTGACATCGGGCCGGGGGGGCAATCCAGGCCGGCCTCAGCCAGCAACCAGCCAGCCAGCAGAGTTTCGGCCAGCGGAACCGGGGCGGCATGAGCAGCTGCAGCCCGAGAGATCGCAAAACCGTCGGCGAGCGAACCATCGACACCGCCATACTTTTCAGGCACCCAGGCCAATGACAGACCGGCGGCCTCAATTGCCGTCCAAAGTTCAACAGGCCAGTCTCCGTCCTCGGCGGCATTGACGACGGCTGGTGAGCATTGTTCAGTGAACAATCGGGAACAGGTGTCAAGAATCAGAGGGTCAACTGTAGGCATCAGGGGGTGTATCCCGAGGTGATGAGCAACAAAAATTGGCGCTTGAGCATGGAATTTCGCACAATTGGAATTCGACACGCAAATCCTTCTTACGATATGTCACAGGGTATACAGTTTGACTCCGTCCAGATGCCAGAAGAGGCGGAGGCTATGAGACGGACTGTTCGCGAATTTTTGGCGGCAGAAATTGCCGCTGGAAATTTTGAAGCTGACGGATTCGGTATGACCACACACTCGCCTGAGTTCAGTCGGCGCTGTGGGAGGGCCGGGTTTATCGGTATGACTTGGCCCACCAGCTATGGTGGTCAGGAACGGAGCTTTCTAGAACGGTTCGTGGTAACCGAGGAGATGCTTGCCGTTGGGGCACCGGTCTGGGCGCATTGGGTTGCTGACCGACAGAGTGGCCCGGTTTTAATTCGCTACGCCACAGATGAAGTTAGACAGGAGGTGTTGCCGAGAATCGTTGCTGGAGAGTGTTATTTTTGCATCGGAATGAGTGAGCCTGATTCCGGGTCGGATTTGTTTTCCTTGCGGTCCACAGCAAAGCCGGTAGCAGGTGGTTGGCGAGTCAATGGTCGAAAAATCTGGACCAGCAATGCTCACCGGTCGCACTACATGATTGCGTTGCTGCGAACGTCTGCAGCCACGAGCGAGAACCGTCGATATGGTTTGACTCAGTTTCTGATTGCCATGGATTCACCAGGCATTACCGTTCGCCCGATCCGCAATCTCACCGGCGTACATGACTTCAACGAAGTAACCTTTGATGACGTTTTTGTACCCGATAATCATCTCATTGGTGAGGTCGACATGGCTTCCAGTCAGGCTACCAACGAACTGGCCTACGAGCGAAGTGGTCCGGAACGGTTTCTTGAGACGCTCGCTGTGCTTAAGGCCTTGATTCGTGTTGCCGGAAAGAACCCGGACAAACGGTTGTCTGAAGGAATCGGACGACTGGTGGCACAACTGTCGACGCTGCGACAGATGTCGGTATCCGTTGCCGGGATGCTCAGTGCAGGGAAGGTGCCGCAAGTCGAAGCCGCCCTGGTGAAAGATCTCGGGACCAATTGGGAGCAGAGCTTGCCTGGCGAGGCCCGAAATTTGGTAACGAATGATTCAGTCGATCAGGAAGCCTTTGAGGCGTTCGAAGCGATTCTGGAGCAGGCCATACTGATCGCACCCAAACTGACGATCCAAGGCGGAACCCGGGAAATTCTTCGTGGCATCATCGCCCGTGGTTTGGGCTTGCGCTAGTAAGAAACATTTCGCATGGCCAACGTAAAGGCCCTTTTTTGGCCGCAATCGATTGTACTGGTTGGTGCCTCGACTGATAAGACGATCATACGTGGTCGGATCGTGGAAGCTATCCAGCGTTATCCTTATACCGGTTCAATCTGCGCAGTCAGTCGATCTCACCAGATGATCGGGAATCTGAAATGTTATACCGCGGTTGATGAACTGCCCGGTGCGGTCGACCTAGCAATCATCACCATACCTGCTGACTACGTCGCTGGTGTACTGGAGGCCTGTGGCAGGAAGGGCATACAGGCCGCTATTGTGATCAGTTCGGGGTTCGCTGAAGAGAAAGGAGACCAGGGTGGCGCTCGGCAGAGAGTTCTCGGAGAAATTGCCCAGCGTTACGACATGGCCTTGATCGGACCCAACGCAGAAGGCTTCTTTAATTCAGCACACGACCTCGCTGCAACATTCAGCCCCACTGTTTCAGACGTGGACCCCGGGGATCTACCCCGTGTAGGCGATGCCGATGGTATTGGTGTGGTCTCTCAAAGTGGTGGCGTCGGGTTTTCCTTTTTTCACAGAGGAATACCCAAAATGTTACCGTTCAGCTTCATTGTCACCACGGGTAATGAAGCAACGCTGGATGCTCTCGATGTTGCTGATTATCTGGTCGATGATGTCGGTACCGGGGTGATTTTGATGTTTATCGAGGGAGTCAGGTCACCCAGTAGGCTGGTACCGATAGCGGTGAAGGCGGCGCGTCAGGGAAAACCATTGATCATTGCGAAAGTCGGGCGCTCACAGGCAGCGACCGACGCTGTAGCGTCCCATACGGCCTCCCTGGCTGGCTCTCATCAGGCTTACGAAGCGCTCTTTCGACAATGTGGCGTGATCAATGGTCTGGACAGTGACCATATGATCGATGTCGCGGCTGGATTTAGATATTTCCGGGATCACCTGCCCAGGGGACATCGGGTCGGCATCCTGACACCCTCAGGCGGTGCTGGTGCGTGGTTTGCGGATCTGTGCGAGGCAAACGGTCTCGAAGTGCCCGTACTGGATGATCAAACACGAGGCCGCATTGATCCCCTGCTGCCAGACTATGGAACATCTCGAAATCCGGTGGATGTGACAGCCCAGGTGATTTTTACGGTTGGGTACGCCCCAGTCCTGAAAATCATGGCTGACTCTGACAGCATAGATGCCATTTTGGTGTCTGGGTCACTTGCCCATCCGACCTATATCGAGCGGGATCTCGACGAATTGGTGACCCTGCGGGAAGAGATAGACAAACCCATCATTTTTTGTGCGTATACCCGTGCCCATCCTCGTGCGGTTGCATTATTGGCACAGGCAGGATTCCCTTGTCTGACCAGCATGTCTAACAGCGCGCGGACGCTGGCCGCAATGGCTGACTACCATTTATTTCTATCGCTGGATGCACCGGATCTCTACGCAACTCCCACCATAAGGCCGTCGATTTCAGGCCCGCCGATGAAACAGCTTTCATACAGTGAACATGAAGCTAAAGAATATCTATTGACCTGGGGCATCCCTTGTCTACCGGGAACACTGGTTAGTTCAGTGGCCGGAGCCATCGATGCTGCCCGGACATTGGATGGGCCCGTGGCAATGAAATTGCAGTCCAGGGAGGTACCGCACAAAACAGAAATTGGTGGCGTTGCGCTTGATCTTTGTGATGATGCGGCTATCGGTCACGCATTTGACATGATGATGACAGCGGTGAAACGCAAGGTGCCAAATGCCAAAATTCAGGGTGTTCGCATCGAGCCCATGGCATCGGTGGGTGAAGAAATTCTCGTCGGTGTCACCACAGAACCTGGATTTAGTCCAATACTCACCCTGGGTAGTGGCGGGATCCTGGTCGAACTGATCAACGACGTGATCAGTTTGCCGGTTCCTTTGACTCTCCGGCAGGCACAACGCATGGTCGAACAACTGCGCAGCTGGCCATTGCTCCAGGGCCTCAGAGGCAGGGCCGAGGCGGACGTACCAGCGCTGTTGGAGCTCATTATCAAAGTGTCAGAATTTGCTGCAGCCCAGGGGGATGCACTCCGTGCCCTGGACCTTAATCCGGTGATCGTGCATCCTCGCGGTAACGGCATTACGATCGTGGACGTGTTAATCGAACCCTCGTAATGAACGGGTTCTTCAAACCGACACTTTGACTTTTCTGGAGAAAACGCCTGATGGCTAACAATGTAGATAACGACATTACAGTCGAATTAGAGGGTCACGTGGCAATCGTAGAAATACACCGCCCGCCAAACAATTTTTTTGATTATGAGCTGATCAGGGCGATCGCTGATACTTACGAGATGCTGGATGCTGACGACAATTGTCGGGCCGTGGTGCTGTGTTCCGAAGGAAAGCATTTTTGCGCGGGGGCAGATTTCTCAGCACGCGAGTCGTGGGGCCAGACACAACTCGATGCGCAAGCAGGTCAGTTATATCGCGAGGCTGCCCGGGTCTTCAGCGCCCGAAAACCGGTGATAGCGGCAATACAGGGTGCAGCTGTGGGTGGGGGCCTGGGGCTCGCTTGTTCTGCTGATCACCGGATCACCTGTGCCGAAGCTCGGTTTTCTGCAAACTTTGCGCGGTTGGCATTTCACCAGGGCTTCGGCCTCAGCGTTACGCTACCGCGACTCGTGGGTGAGACTCAGGCCAGCTTGCTTCTACTGACAGGACGACGAGTGTCAGGTGCTGATGCCGTAGCGATTGGTTTAGCGGATCAGCTGGTGCCTCAGGGTGAGGTACGGGCTGCTGCACAGGCGCTGGCAGCCGAGGTCGCATCGTCTGGCCCCCTTGCAGTTCAGAGTATTCGAGCAACTCTGCGCGGCGGTCTGGCTGAAGCAGTCGTCAAGGCAACTGAGCACGAGCTGGCCGAGCAAAGTCGCTTACGTAAAACCAGAGATTTTGGTGAAGGCATCAAAGCTATGTCTGAACGCCGACCACCAGTATTTACTGGGGAGTGACGCACGTTTTCAATGATTGACGGTAGTAAAGCTTGTCACTACCAAAAAAGTACTCGTCAATCTCTATGTTTGATGGCTAGATCATCAAATGACCCATAGTTCATCCGATAAAGTCCCGCGTAAAGACCGTTCTGCACAATAAGCTGATCGTGATTTCCTTCTTCGATCAGACGCCCGTGGTGAAGTACGAATATCCTATCGCATTCTCTTACTGTGGCCAGTCGATGTGCAATTACAATGGCTGTACGTCCCTGAAGTAGCACATTCAACGCTTTCTGAATTTTCATCTCTGAGTAACTGTCGACATTGGCAGTGGCTTCATCGAGTATGAGAATTCTTGTGTCTGCCACCAAGGCGCGGGCAAAACTCAGCAACTGACGTTGCCCCAACGACAGATTTCCACCACGCTGATCGATAATAAACTCGTAAGCGCCTGGAAGGCGAGTGATAAAATCATGGGCGCCGACGGCTTGGGCAGCTGTCTCGACGTCAGTTCGCGACTTGTCGGTGCTGGAATACTGGATGTTCTCGAATATTGAACCCGAAAATAGATAGGGCTCTTGCAACACCATCGCCATATGTGTGCCCAGCGATGATTGAGACACATTACGAATGTCGTGTCCATCGACCAGTATTTGACCTGACGATACGTCGTAGAAGCGGCGTAACAAAGCTGCTACTGTTGATTTACCGGATCCCGTGGGTCCGACAAGTGCCACCTTTTCACCGGCTTTTATCTTAAAACTGATGTCACTAAGTACGGGAGTGTCGCTCGCGTACGAGAAGCTCACGTGACTGAATTCAACTCGGCCTGCACAAGAGCTCAGCTCCAGTGCGTTCGGCTTGTCCTTGATTTCCTCAGGAACGTCAAGAACTTCAAGAATACGTTGACCGGATACCATTGCCCTTTGCATCATGCTGTATTGAATGGTCAGCGACCGAATAGGATCGAAAAATCGTTGGACATAGAATATAAAGGCGACCATGACGCCTAAAGCAAGTTCATCATTTAAGACCATACGGCCACCAACAATAATGATGATTGCCATAGCGACACCAGTGAGTGTGTCGACGATAGGAACATTCACCTGGGCAAGTTTGGCGGCACGAAGGTGAGCATCACGATTGAGGTCGCACAACTTGGAGTACAGTCGAAAATTGATAGATTCACGGACCATTACTTGTATGGTCTGAATTCCTCTGATTGTTTCAGCAAGTGCACCATTTGCCCTTGAGTTGGTCTCTCGTGCGAGCCGGAAAGCTGCACGCGCATGTGGGAGCCAGAAATACCGGACTAACAGGAGCACAGGCATGATGGATAGCGTCAGGGCCCCCAGCTCAAAATTTAGCACCAGTATGGTAATCGTGATTCCTAACAGAAGAACGAGATCACCGATAGCAAATACGGAGCTTTCCAGATACTCCTGCAGCGTGCCAGTATCACTCTGAAGTCGTGACATCACTCGGCCCACTTCGGTCTTGTCCATAAAAGAGAGGGCAACACGCTGGAGGTGAGAAAACATTGCTCGTCGCAGGTCGACGATAACGTTCTCTGCAACGCGGCCAACTAGGACTTCCTGTAGGTAGTTAGCCAGGTAATTCACGATAATCACACTAGCGAATACCATAACCACAGTGCTCAGTGTTGTGGTTGCGACGCTCGCTGGACTCAATGTGTGGTCAATCGCAAATAGAATGACCAATGGGATAGCCAGCTGTGTACCAACAAATAGCAACACAGCCAATAGTGCGAGCACCAGGGTCGCTCGGTACGGCCATACAAAAGCAAAAAACCGTCGAATTACCCGGCCGTCGAATGCACGGCCGAACATTTCTTCATCATGGCTGATTTGAGCGCCGACTACAGCGCGTTCCGGCTGCGTTCCGGATCCAGCTACGGTGTTCTCGATTAGAAGTCTCATGCTGGTTCTATTTGCTCATTCAGGGGCGCTAATTGATTTTCATCCCTAAGTTGTAGTGAATGAAGTGCGAAATACCTTTCCCTTAGCGCAAGCAGTTGCTTATGGGTGCCGCGCTCAACAATACGACCTTCGTCGAGGAAAAGAATCTCGTCAGCATGCATCATGCTGACAAGACGATGCGAGATGATAATTGTGGTATGAATCCCAGCTCGTTCATTAAGTGCCCGTCGGATGTATTGTTCGGTACCAGCATCAATTGCTGCAGTGGCGTCATCGAAAATTAAGATAGGTGCGTCCGTCAGCGTACCGCGGGCGATAGATATTCGTTGTTTCTGGCCTCCTGACAGGGATACACCATCCTCGCCTACCAGTGTCTGGTAGTTTTTTGGGAGTTCCTCGATGAAACTGTGAATCTGCGCATCCGTGCTGGCTTGCACGATTTGATCCATACCTGCCGAGGGGGCAGCATAGGCAACGTTGTGATCGACTGCAGCCGTGAACAAGAATGGGTCCTGTTGTACGCCTCCAATTGCTTGGCGCAGTGAGGAAATAGATACTTGGGCAATGTCCTGACCATCAATGAGTATTCTGCCGGCGGTTGGCTCATAAAAACGTGGAATCAGACGGGCAATGGTGGACTTACCACTACCCGGCGGCCCGACAATGCCCAGGGTGCGACCCGATCCAATCTCGAAACTGATGCCAGAAATGATGTTTTCGCCGGATTTGCTAAGTGGATACTGGAAATCAACATTTTCAAACCTGACTGCACCTTGGGTGACTTGAAGGTGTGGAAGGTCAGTGTTGGTGTCGACGAGACTTGGCTCGTCGAGTACAGCGAAAAGTCTTGCACCACAGGTTGATGCTCTCGCGTAGGAGTTCACGGTCATACCAATCTGCCGAACGGGCATTTGCAGGATCATCATGAACGCCAGAAACTCTGTCAGGCGACCAACTGTGATTTGACCATTGAGAACCATATTCCCACCGACCCACAAAACACCGGTCATCGCGACATAGAATACTAGACCCATAAAGGTCACGCTTCGTACCCTAGCCATCAGTCGTCGGAATGCAATTTCGAGTACTCCAGCGGAACGGATTTGGAAGCGAGCTATTTCATGGTCACGAGCGAAAAAAGCTCTGACGATACGAATGCCGCTTAGATTTTCTTCCATGAAATTAGTCAGCAGGGTGAGTTTTTCCTGTTGCTTGAGCCACAAATAGCGAAGCTGTAAACGGGCAACCGCGGAGGACACAGCAATCACCGGGACGAAGCTAAGAGCGACCAACCCCAGAAGAAAATTAGTAGACAGTAGTATCACGGCGCCACCAGTCACAAGTACCAGCAGCATCAAGGTTCGGATCAGACCTGTACTGGGAAAATATCGGATTCCCTCGAGGTCTAGCATGCCACGCGTAATCAGGTCTCCAGTGTGTGCATGGTCGTGAAAGGAAAAGTCGAGCTGCTGGACGCGATGATAGAAACGTTTTCGAAGTTCAGCCGCAAGGCAATGATCGACCGATTCTCCGAAATAGTTCTGTACGACCGCAAACAGCCCTCGCAGAATACTTAACGCAATGATCATCAGTCCGGCAATTAACAACGCGTTTTCAATTTCTCCGAGTGTTGCGCTGCTTCCCCCGAGCAGACCTTGCGCTTGATCAACGGCTTTGCCGACATAACGGGGTATAAAGAGCTGAAACGTGGATGACAGAAGGGTGGCGGAAACGGCGATAGCAACGCGGACCGGATAGTGCAGAACGATTCTGACAATCCGAGCAAGAACCTCTACGTCTAGTTTTCGTGCCGAGCGGTATTCCTCAGCACGCGACGGTTGAATGGACGAAGTTGGCTTCACCCGTTCGTGATTTCGTCTGGTATGACCACAGTGCCGAACGCTGACCCAAAGCCACCATCCTGGACAGAGATCAGCATGTTGAGGAACAGTTGTTGATGTGCAATCGAAATGAAAGAATAGTCAAACTGATGAATAATCGGCGATAAGGCATATAAAAGCAGCAGCGCATTATACGGTTTCGGTTCGTTGTTCGGTAGCGATGGTCTTAGTTGCGGGAATGTTCAAAACATTGAATGGGTGTGGGCGAAACTATAGGGGCGTAATATCATGAAGCGATTTGACCATCTAACCACTCGTGAGCGGAGGCAATCACTTCAACACGTGATTGAATTAGCGCCAGACCCGGAAACGATTTCCTTGTTCGCGTATGGGTCCTTGATTTGGCGGCCCTGTTTTGAAGTGCAGTCAAAATGTAAAGCCATGCTTCATGGTTATAGGCGCGATTTGTGTGTTTACACCGTCGAAGCACGAGGCACATCGGGTAACCCTGGCCTCGGCTTGGGACTACGTGTTGATTCTGGGTTTTGCGAAGGTGTTCTTCTGTTGCTTCCGGAAGATGGTAGGTCTGAGGCTCTGACGTCTATTTGGGAAAGAGAAATGCTCACGGCTGTGTATCAGCCAAAGTGGGTCAGCGTAGAGGTAGATTCCAAAATCACCACAGCACTGACCTTTGTAGTCGACGAATTTCATCCACAGTGTGCAGGCAATCTTTCTGAGGAGACTCAGGCTGTAATGATCAGGTCTGCAGTAGGCGAACTTGGGTCCTGTCGCGATTACCTTGTGAATACGATCGATGCCTTACGAAGTGCCAAAATTCAGGATGGACTATTGGAGCGACTGCTGCGACGTGTCAATAATAAAACCATCGAATAAAAGCCTATACCATTTATCTATGCCCAAGTTTTGGCAGGCTAGAACGTTTATGCACGAAGACCAATCAGCATGACGCTAGGAACCACAAGTAGCACGGCAACGGCAACCTTGCGGTTGAGAGATTCCTCCCGAAACACAAACCGACCCAGTAGTAACGTAAACAACGGTGAACAGGCAACAATTGGGCTGACAACAATCAGGCGCCCTGACATCAGCGCAGTATTCATCACCAGTACAGATACGGCATAGATTAGTCCTGTGATGACTAGCCACTTCAGGCCGGCTGTGGACAGTCTGCGGGGATTATGTTGCCGGATGCGAAGATCATTAGCCAGCGCGATCGGTAAGGCTACGGTGTAAGCGACTAATGCCACGAAAAATGGATTAGGCAGCACTTCCAGACCAATTTTGGCTAACGCATGTGCCAGGCTTCGAATCATAGCGGCGCCTATAGGTAGCAACAGGGCAATCATTGGCCAGGTTCGACCCGAGTCGCGCTGCCAAGACAAGATAACGACAGCAAATACAATTCCAGCTGTTCCGAGTGCGACCTCCCAGGATAGTATTTCTGAAAGCAGAACGACACCTAACGCTACGCCAAACAAAGGGGCAGTGGCCGCTAGAGTGCTCGAGATTGTTGGGCCAAGTATTCGGGTACCTGCCATACCAAGGTTTGCTGAAATCAGAGGTCGAATCAGCCCAATCGCGGCAAGAAGAGGAAGTACCGGCGAACTCCAAAAGCTGATTTCAAGATAAAACGGCGCAATCAACCAATACAAAGCCGTACTGACCCCGATCTGGAATAGTGAGGCAGTCTGTGAATCTGTGTATTGCATCGCGATCCGTGAGCACTGATTGCCAAATGCAAAAAGCACCGCGGCGAGCAGTGCGAGTCCCACAGGAAGTAGCAACTCAAAATTGGAATTCACAGACTTTCAATATTGGGCTTTAATACAGCAGTGTACGTTATTGTGACGCATTGACATTCAATCGATACACTCGGCGACAGCTAACGTGTGCTGTAAACCGGCCTCCGAATCCAATAATGTCGGTAAGGTCAAGCATATTGTTCTATACTATTTTTGAAACTAATGACGCTGTAAATTGACGATACAGCCATCATGACAGAACCCTTAGTTATCGATATTGGGCAAGACGGTCTCCAAGCCGACTATGGCGAGCACGAAAAGGCTATGCAGGCCTATTTCAAGACGGGTCGAACGCGAGCCTTGGCGCTATCAAATCGGGGATCTTTGGAGTTTTTGGATAATGGTGATCTTCACCCCGACATTCAATCATCGGTTGACGAACACGGATTTTATGTCCTTAAGAATTTGATTGGTTCCGATGAACTTGGTGACATTGAGACAGGTGTTTTTGACATTCTCGATCGACTGCCAACTACTAAGGGGTCTTCTGTCGATAAACAGGGTCGACCGGCATTGGGTGTTGACTGTAAAGGAGCGAGTCTGTTCTGGTCCCGACCTCTGGGGGATCCTTTTGGCGGGACGGATCGCGCTGCTGGTCGCCACCCGGTAAAGATGGTTGAACCTCAACCGTCGGCCGATTCGCCCGAACAAACCGTTTATCTGATTTTGGGGGCACTTCAGCATTCAGAGGCTCTTTTACGTCTTTACGCACATCCAGATTTGCTTAAGTTGGCCGCAAGTCTCAACGGAGAGGATTTTGTCCCATTTAATGAAGGCATGTTCATCAAGCAACCTGGCCTCGGTGCGTCTGTGGCTTGGCATCAAGACGGCGTGACCCACTGGGACAACCCTGAATGGGACAGCAGTATTCACGGATACACGTTTCATGCCCAACTTTATGGCTGTACTGCAGCCAATGCTGTCTGGGCGGTACCCGGCTCGCATCGTTTAGGCAAGATTGATATTTCGGATTGGGTAGCGGACAACGGTTCGGAGAGGCTCTCTGATGCTGTCCCGTACATCTGTGATCCAGGAGATGTCGTGATCCATAACCGGCAACTGGTACACGGTTCATTTGCCAATACCAGTCCGGACTGGCGTGTGTCCTTCACGCTGGGCTACCATCGGCGCTCTAGCGTATTGGGCGTTCACGGTGGTGGCGTTCACAATGCATCGGCGATTTATGACGAAGCACGAATTCGCAAACGGTCGCGAATGATCGGGTACGGGATTGATGCCAGGCGTCAACGGTTTCCAGATGAATCATCCTATACTTACGCCCCGTTCGTCGAGAGCGGTGAGAAGCTGGAATGGAACGCGAATGTGAAACGAGCGATCCACGACTACAATCTACTTGACCTCAGTATTTGACTCATCGGGCCTGTGGTTGATGCCTCGACGTATTCAGCACGCACTATAAGGATTGTGATATGAGCATTGTTATTTCTAATATTAAGACTACGCCAGTTCTCGTGCCTTTCAAGCGTCCACCAGTGACAGCCAGTGGTGCCATTGGCGAACTGCCCCTAGTTCTTCTTGATGTGGAAACTGATGCCGGACTGACGGGTCATGCCTATCTGTTTGTATTTCTAAAGTCGATGTTAAAGCCAACCATGGATTGTGTGGCTGCAATCGAAGAACTGGTGCGGGGTATGAACGCTGACCCAGAGCAGGTCGACCCGTTTCTGCGACAACGGCTTCGATTGTTGGATATTCACGGGATCCTCGGCCAAGTGTTCGCGGGGCTAGACATGGCACTCTGGGATATACGGGCAAAATCTGAAGACCTTTCGTTAGCTAGGGTGTTAGGTGATCCAAGAGAATACGTGAAGACTTATAACAGTTGCGGCCTTTGGCTCGAAAAGGGGGATCCAGAAAAACTCGCAGATCAGGCCCAGGAGTTACTTGCTGAAGGTGACTTCAGCGCAGTCAAGCTGCGATTGGGTTATGAGACTTTTAAAGAGGATCTTGCTGTAGTTCGCGCAGTTAAGCGCAGTTGTGGTGACGCGGTCGATCTGATGAGCGACTTCAATCAGGGGCTTGACCCAAAAGAGGCGCTTCTTCGCTGTCAGGCATTGGATGGAGAGGGGTTGTACTGGATCGAGGAGCCCGTTCGCTACGACGATTACCATGGGTCGTCTGCACTGGCGGCTGCGGTGGATACTCCGATCCAGACGGGTGAGAATCTACTCAACCCGCTTGAATTCCAAAAAGCTCTGAAAGCCAAAGCGGCTGACTTCTATATGCTGGATGTACAGCGAATCGCTGGTGTTTCAGGCTGGCGTGCAGCCGTCACCCTGCCGGAAGCTGAAAGCATCCCAGTATCTACACATCTTTTCCCAGAGATCAGCATTCACCTGATGGCCACGACCAACAACGCAGACTGGCTTGAGTATGTCGACTGGGCCAGCCCAATTATTCGTGAGCCTACAGTTGCGTTGGGCGGAAAGGTACAAGTGCCGACGACTGTCGGTAATGGTATCGAATGGAATACAGAAGCCGTCGCGCGTTATCAGGTGGAGTAATGCAACTGATGTCGTGAGTACCTATTCAGAGCCCTCGACAATTCGAAAATCTCGCACTACGCCATCTGCAAGTTTTTCAAGGGCCGCCTGATAGGCATCGCTTTGGTACGTACTCAGAGCGTCATCATAACTGGGGAACTCGACAACCACTGTGCGTTCGGCCACACCAGCCTCTTTGGCAGTAATTGCCCCTCCTCGAACTAAGAAATTCCCACCATTTGCTTTAACTGCCGGTGCTGCCAATTCCGCATAGGCTGCCAGCTTTGCAGGATCGTTGATTTCGCGATAAGCACTAATCCAGTATCCTTTAGCCATAATTTCCTCCATTGTGATTCAATATTTGACGGTCTATCGGGTAGTCGTTACCAATTGGTAACTGCCAGTGCCGATTATAAGCAACGCGGCGGGATTGTGATAATGCAAACCTATGTGCGATAGCCAAAATCGATAGCTTCGTAGAGTTGGATTCCGACGTGTACCGAACGGGTCAACGGGTAGGCATCTCAATGGTGAGGGCTGTGGCTAGCGCATTGCCGAATCCGTCGATTTGGTCTCGTGTGTTCACGGTAGACAGAAAACCACCCAATTTAGGTGAGAGAATGTATCCGGAATCAAGAAGTCTAAGATGAAGTCGGGTGGTCGCTGCAGCTTCAGCCTCAGTCCGGAAGAATGTTCGGTAGTCAGTCACTTCACGATTATGAAGATGCAAGTGAAACATGCTACCGACCCCGCTTACTTGTCCTTTGAATCCACTCGCAGCAAATGCATTCTCCACGACATGTCTGGCGTGAGTGCCTAGGTCTTCCAGGTAATCGTAGGCTTTGGTGTCTAGCATCTCTAGTGTCTTGAGTCCCGCCGCCATCGATACGGGGTTTGCTGTGAATGTTCCACTAGAAGAGTTTGGGGGTTTGCCTTGATTATGGCTAAAAACAGACATGGCATCTTCAGTTCCCCCAATGGCTCCAACAGGGAAGCCGCCGCCAATAATCTTGGCAAAAGTTGTGAGGTCTGGGTTGATCCCGAACCTTGACTGTGCACCATGATAGTCAAGACGGAATGCAATGACCTCGTCAGCAATAATCAGCGCACCGAGTTCACGGCTTACGCGATGCAGCATGTCGATAAAATGATCGGCCATCGGCACCAGACCGCAGGACAACGGTACAGGGTCGATCAGTACACCAGCCAATCTGTCGCCACAATCACGCAATAGCCGCTCGCTGGTGTTGCTGTCATTGAGCGGTATGACGATAGTGTCTTCTAAGACGCTCACAGGGGTACCGCGGGTATAGGCTAACGGAGTAGGCGCGTCACCCCAATTATCTGGCGAAGAATCTAAACTGACTTCTGCATAGTCATACATCCCGTGATAGGCACCTTCAATCTTAGCGATGCAGGGTCGGTTCGTCCGCGCCCGCGCTGCTTTGATGGCAAGCATCACAGCTTCTGTCCCACTGTTACAGAAACGGATTTTCTCGACACGTTTGACTCGGTCTACAATTAGTTCGGCGAGTTGAATTTCTAGCTCCGTGGGCATCGAAAAGCAGGTGCCTTTGTGCATAGCCTCAGTGACAGAGCTGAGAATTTCTGGATGTGCATGTCCGTGAATCAGCGAGGCAAAGTTATTCATAAAATCGGTGCGCGGTACACCGTCCGCATCTATTATCGTTGCACCTTGACCCTCGATGGCATAGATCGGAAACGGCTGAACCAGCGTTTGTAGCCTTGAAATCCCACCTGGGAGAACCTTCTGCGCCCGGGTGAACAGAGCTTGTGACAGCGACGATTGATCAGGCCAGGACATAAGTCCCTACAGTGCCCGTCCGATCCGGGCGCCATCCACCATGGCATGTCTCAAGTGACGCGGAGCAAAAGCATCCCCAACTAGATAGAGTTCATAGTTGTTTCCTTCAGCCAGTTCACGGTGGAGCGCATCGCGCCCGATACCACTGGAAGAAAGGACCACGGTATCTGCTTCAATAAAACGTTCTTCATCTGTAAGCACATGCATCAAGCGAACCCCGGAAGTCGTGATCTCGACGGGTGTGTGCAAAGTAGTGATCCTGACACCAGTGCGCAACAAACGTTCGTGTAGGACGGCTCTGACAGTGGTGCCAATGTCTTCGCCCAATGCATACTGGCGGGTCACGATCTCAACGTCATACCCCAACTGACTTAAGGTATCAGCAGTTTTAGCACCAGGTGTATACCCGGTTTCATCCAGTATCACGCAGCGCCCCGAAGCGCTTGCGCTACCACTGAGGATGTCCGAAACCGTAACAACATGAGGCAGGTTGGCACCGGCTAGATTTGGTCTTCTTGGTTCTGCGCCAGTCGCCACAACGACCGCATTGGGTGACAGTGAACAGATCAGGTTAGTCGTGGCATCAGTCTCGAGTCGAATGTCGACCTCAAGGTCTTGTAGCTGATTCTTAAGCCAGGTGACACACTGCAAGTAGCTTTCCCATCCGACTGCTCGGGCTACAATCTGTATAGCACCGCCCAATTTATTGTCACGTTCAACAAGCGTTACCTGGTGTTGTCGGGAGGCTGCAACCCGGGCAGTTTCCATACCTGCCGGCCCCCCACCAATCACCACAATATGTCGAGGTTTTGTAGCTGGTGTAAGATTTCCCCAGGATTGCTCTCTGCTGACAACTGGGTTCTGTACACAGCCAATCGGCAGTCCGAAATACAGCCGGTCAATGCAACCTTCATTTGAGCCCATGCACACACGAATTTGTTCAGGCTGCTGGTTCCTGGCTTTTGTTGGGAGATCCGGATCAGCGATCAGTGCACGGGTCATGCCGACTAGGTCAGCCGCGCCACTCTGAAGTACCTGTTCAGCCTGATCCGGGGTCACGATTCGGCCGGTCACAATTACCGGGGTGTTTACGGTAGATCGGATCCGACCAGCCAGACTGACGAAGGTGCCCAGGCCGTAGTAGGCCGATGGGATGTTCCAACCACGTGAGCGAAAAGTCGAGATCGTGCCGCCGGTTACCGTGAAGTAGTCGAGTTGCTCTGTACGATCCAGTCGTTGGATGATCTCCAGGAGTTCCTCGGGTGACAGTCCACCCGGCAGTTGGTCATCACCGGATACCCGGGCGCCAACGATGAAGTCCCGGCCCACAGCGCTACGTATCGCTTCCAGAACATCGAGAGAAAATCGCAGTCGGTTCTCCAGTGCACCACCGTAACGGTCACGTCGATGATTGGTTTGAGGGCTCCAGAACTGATCCGGTAGCTGGTCGTCGTAAAAGGCAAGATCGGCTCCATCAAAGCCACAGTCTTTGAGCGTGGCACATGCTTGAGCGTAATCGGCTGTGATCTGCTCTATTTCACCGATTGTCAGAACATGAGGAATTGCTGGGGACAGTTCACACGACGTAGCTGAAGGGCCCCGACCGAAGATGTCAGCGTGAAGATTGGTTCGACGACCCATTGACGTGACCTGGCTGATAGCCAGTGCGCCGTGTTGCTTGATTGCGTGTGCCGCGTCACGGAGTCCATTCTTAGCTCGATCATCCCAAAGGTTAACGTGATTGTTCATGATCGGTGTCAACGGTGAGGCCGCGCCGCTGCCGAACATCATTACCGTGCCACAACCTCCTCGTGCCTTGGCCTCATGGTAGGCAATCAGCTGCGGTGTTGGAACGCCTTCGCTGGCCATGTTCGTGCCATGGCTGGTTGAGACAATACGGTTCGGTGTTTCCGTATGACCTAACCTAAAAGGTGAGAATAGTTGTGGAAAATGAGAGGCGTTGCTATCTGTCATTTACGCGCTCAAGAATAAGTACATGGGATATAGAGTCCAGGCCAGTTTCGCTGACTGATCCGAATCAGACTCAACCAGTCCGTCACGAGTCAGATCTCATTGTGCATTATGCCATGCGGATAGCGAATACAATCAGTTCTGCAATGCAGGCTTAAGGTTAGATTAAGTCGATGCACACGCGCTTGAAAAGTAGGTATACAGTGGGATCTTATAGCGTACGCTTCTAGACATCGGTAAGCGTACGACGAGCCAGGGATTACGGGGGGAGTACATGACAGGCCAATTGTCCAATCAAAGGGCGATGTTCGATATCCCAGAGGATATTGTTTATCTCAACTGTGCCTCTCAGGGACCTCTGTTGCAAATTTCTTGTCGTGCGGGTCAAGAAAGTGTGATGAGAAAGGCCCAGCCATGGGATGTCCTGAATAGGGATCGTACTGCAGACGAGATTGAACGGTGCCGGTCGGCCTATGGCCTGCTAATCGGGAGCGAGGCTGACAACATAGCATTAGTTCATTCAACGAGCTACGGGATAAAACTGGCGGCTGAGTCATTGCCGGTTCTCCCTGGTCAGAATATAGTCGTCATCGAAGACCAATTCCCTTCTAATTTCCACGCCTGGCACCTTAAAACCCGGGAGGTTGGCGCCAAACTGACTATCGTTCCCACGCCGGATGATTGGGACTGGACCAGCGCGATCCTTGCGCACATAGATTGCAACACCGCGATCGTTGCAACTGCACCTTGTCGGTGGACTGACGGCAGTTCGATCGATCTGGTTGCGCTGGGTCGACGTTGCCGTGAGGTCGGTGCTGCCCTGGTTGTCGATGCTACGCAGTCGGCAGGTGCAATGGAACTGGATGTAAACGAGATTGATCCTGATTTCATGATTGCATCCGGGTATAAGTGGCTGTTGTGCCCTTATGCGTTTAGTTTCTTATACGCAGCACCCCGTCATCATTCAGCGCAGCCAATCGAGCATTACACTTGGACGCTTAGTGATACCCCCCCACTGGGTATGATGCGGGGAGATGATATGGATGGAGCCTCTGGTGCGCGTCGGTTTGATATGGGTGAACGCAATAATCCTATACTGCCCGCCATGGCTATTAGCGCGCTGGAGCAATTAATTGAATGGCGACTAGAACGAATTAGCCGGTCAGTCGAGATACTGACTGATCTTGTAGAAGCCGCTGCGCTGGATCGAGGTATGTTGATGCCACCTAAGCATCGCCGAGTCGCGCATATCATCGGTATACGTCGACAGCAGGGATGGCCAGAAGATCTTCAGGAAAGACTCGCCTCAATGGGTGTTTATGTCAGTAAACGTGGGGATGCGATGCGGGTGAGTCCCTATCTCTACAACGAGGCAGATGACGTGCAGCGCCTGTTCGAGGCTGTGGACCATCTCCCCGCAGCATGAAAAGTCGTAATCCCGGGCATTAATGAATATAGACACTAGTCGAGATGATCCCAGTCTATTGATATCTATGGCTTTCTCGAATGTAGGCCATGTGTTTACACATATGCTGACTATTCTTTATGCCACTGCCGTGCTTTATTTGCCCGGTGTATTTGATCTGTCTTATGGTGAGATGTTGGGTCTTTCTAGCGTGGGTCTTATCCTATTTGGTGTGGGCTCGCTGCCCGCAGGCTGGTTTGGTGATCGGTGGAGTCAGGTGGGAATGCTTGTAATTTTCTTTATCGGGATCGGTGTTTCCACAGTATTTACCGGTCTGTCGACGAATACGACTCGTCTGTTTATTGGGCTATCCCTGATAGGGCTTTTTGCGTCGATCTACCATCCGGTTGGGATTGCCTGGCTGGTCGCGTGCGCACGTCGGCAGGGCTTGACCCTGGGTGTTAACGGTGCGTTTGGTCACCTCGGCAGTGCTGTGGCGCCGGTGTTTGTTGGGCTAATGATTGATTATGTCTCCTGGAGAGCGGCCTTTGTGTTGCCTGGGGCAATAGCAATTCTGACGGGGGTCTTGTTATGGGTTGCTTGGGCTCGAGGCTGGGTATCGGACCGTAGCGCTGATCGTGCACTGGTACCAGCGCCTGCGCATGGCGACTATCGTCGTGTATTCCTGGTGTTGCTCGTGACCATGGCTTGTAACGGTTTTGTATACGCTGGAATGATGAACACAGCGCCGAAGGTGTTCGAACTGGGCTTAACAGTCACTTTAGTGGATTCGTATACAGGAATCGGGATGCTCACCGGTACCGTCATCGCATTATCATCAGTATGTAGCTTTATCGGTGGCTGGCTTGCAGATCGCTATTCTCCACGGACCATCTACCTCATTTTCTGGATTTTGCTGGTACCGGCATTGATTCTGGTTGCGAACGCGTCTGGCTACCGCCTGATATTGGCGATGTTGTTAGCAATGTCTTTTCTCGTGACTTTCGCAGCAGCAGAGAATATGTTGGTAGCACAGTACACGCCATTCAGATGGCGTTCGGTGGCATATGGTGCCCGATTTGTCCTCGCCCTGGGCATCGGTGGTTTAACGGTTTATGTGGCAGGCGATCTGTTTGATCGGACCGGAACTTTTGGCGTGCTCTACCTGCTCTTTTCTGCTGCGGCTTTGGTCGCAGTTTTGTGTGCATTCTGGTTACCCAGCACTGGCAGGATGAACCGGAAACAAGCTGTTTCAAATTGAGAAAAGCTTACGCTTCACTGCTGACAACCAGTTGACCTGGTTCGAAACATTTAATGGGATGATCAGTTAAATATGATAGACCTGCTTGTCTTTGAGGAATCGTTGCCGCGGCTTACCGATGCTTTAGCGCATGATGATAGTTTGCGGGTTATTTGCTGGCATGCTGACGGCAGATGTTCACTGGGTGGTCGAACTGTTAAACCCGACGCCATCAAACCTGAAGTAGGATGGATCAGCTTTGATATTTTGGCTCACGGCGAAATGAAACACTATGTTGAGACGCTACTGCAGTTTGATACGCTGCGTTGGGTCCAAACTGGACATGCTGGGCTTGACAATCCCCTATACAACGCGCTCGCGGAGCGCGGTGTGCGACTGAGCAAAAGTTATGCGCAGTCCATCGCAATTGCAGAATACACCCTGGCGCATGCACTTCACTATTTTCAGGATATCGAGTTTCGACTGTCGGCTCAACGTGAGGTCGAATGGAAAAGTAGAAGGTTTAGGGAACTGTTCGGTAGCTGTTGGCTAATTATTGGTTTCGGGCATATCGGGCGTCGTGTCGCACAACGAGCGCGAGCTTTTAACGCTCATATCACAACGCTACGCCGTTCGGGTGCCTCAGATCCAGCAGCAGACGAGGTCATCGGCCGTGGGGAGTTGTCTACCGCTCTGGCAAAAAGCGATGTGGTGGTGTTGGCGTGTCCTGAGAATGCGGATACAACCGGACTTGTTGATACAACCTTTATCGCCGCAATGAAAAAAGGATCACTATTGATTAATGTTGCGCGTGGTGGTTTGATCGACGATTCGGCGTTGATAACCGGTCTCGAGCAAGATCGACCGCAATTCGCGGTGTTAGATGCATTTTCAGTAGAACCATTGCCTGTAGAACATCCTTACTGGACACACCCCAAAGTGATCATCACAGCGCATATGTCGAATCGCGGCAGTGGCACATCGGATCGGGGGACGGAACAGTTCCTGGATAATCTCCGTCGCTATCTGAAGGATGGAACACCTGATGACGAGGTTGATCCCCAATCTTTAATCGCACCGACTTGATTCAATAGGTGCCCTGGGAACATTTATGTCGGTGGACACCCTCGGATCTGGTCAATTAGGAAGAGTCCGTCAATCGGACAATTGTGTCCGCGCCAGGCAACGTGCTGATCGGGTCGAACCAGGATCAGGGGGTGCGTGTATTCACTGTTGTCCGGCGGGACGGTGACATCAAGAATGTGAAGTGGACAGCACCTGTGCGTGGCTGCTGCAGTAAGTACCGTGACATCTAGACTAGGGTCGAGCCTCAATAATGTGAATTCTGGGCCCAGAAGGTCGTATAACGAGCGTCCTGATTCTAGATACAGATGTGGGAGGCGGCAGCCGGGCAGTGTTGATGCTGTAAAGGTAGACATCGTGTAAGCGGGGGGTGGTTCTGGTTCGTGAGCGATAATGGGTGAGTCGTCGTAAAAATAGCCAAAGTTAAGTCCTGCGGCACAGTACTGCTGAACGTTCAGTTTATACGCGTCGCGACCCGTTAGCTCCCGTACTCGATCTCCGTCTTGCCCTACTGCCTCAATGTTTCCAGGTACGGAGTGTCTCTGCTTTGCCATGGCGTGAGCATGATTCATTACGAAGTGGGACACCTGTTCGGTAATCGGTAGGCGCTCTCGTTCGTAAGCGTCCAGAATGGATTCAGGTGCCCATTGGTTCAGTGTGGCGCTGAGCAACCAGGACAGATTTGCGGCATCGGCAACGCCTGCATTCATGCCGTAGCCAGCATAGGGCACCCAGATGTGCGCTGCATCGCCACATAAGAAAACCCGGTTTTTACGAAAACGATCAGCCACGAGGCGTCTTCCGAACCAATCTTCTCGTGCCAGGATGTCGTATTTGAACTCATCATCTACACCGAGAATGGTTCTGATGGAGCTGTCGCGATCAACCGATTCAAAGTCGGTTTCATCTTCGCGTAAGTAATTGTGGACTATCCACAGTGACTGACCATCAATCGCATAGACGTTGCCGGAACGTCGAGAGTTCAGAGATATGGTGCTCCAGGCCGGTTTCTCATTCTGCAAGTGGATCAGCTCAGCGGCACGAATGAAGCTGGACTGGCAACGCTGTAAAACAGAGTCACCGTGAAACTGGCTGCCGATGCTTTTGCGTACGGTAGATGAGCCACCGTCGCAGCCAATCAGGTATTCGCAACAAAAATGGTGGGTGTCGCCAGTCTCCAAGTCCTCTATGACCGCAACTGCGCCATGATCGCTTTGTTCGAGGGCTATGAACCGGGAGCGACAGTGAATCGATATCTCGGCTGTGGCAGCAGCTTGTTCAAACAGGATAGGTTCGAGATAGATCTGGTTGATACGGTGGGGTGGCTCCGGTGTTGGCCACCCCGTGTCAGGCCCCTCGGTTGTGGTGTAGCGATCACGTCTGCAGGGTATGGGAATTCGCGCGAATTCGATGCCTGTAAAGGTTGTGCGAAATGCCACATCGTTGGGATAGTCAGCCGGTAATCCAGCGTCTCTGATTTTCTGGGATATCCCCAGACGCCGGTATACCTCCATCGTGCGTGCGGACACGTGATTGCATTTTGCGGGCGGGGGTACCCCGTGCCCCCTGATTTCCACCACCGCTACCTCGATACCACGCCAGGCCAGATCCAGTGCCAGGGTCAGGCCGACAGGACCAGCACCAACGATGAGTACGGCAGTCTCTATATTGTTTGACAAGAAACCTTCAGCTGTTTGATTGTGTCGCGCTCAGTTCAGTACATCCATTGGGAGTGTTTTGTCGGGAGCCCACTCACTAAGGGAGGCATCGTATAAGGAGACGTTATCGAACCCCAGCATGACTAAAAGCATCGCTGTTGCACTAGCAGCGATCCCTCCTCCACAGTAGGTCAATATGCGATCTGCCTTATCCACACTAATTTCAGTGAACAACGAAGCGATGTGTTCAGCAGGCAGAAACGTAGTGGTATTGCTGTCAACCAGTTCTACGGTGGGTACGTTAACCGATCCACTGATGTGTCCAGGGCGTCCATAGTTCCCAAATTCCCCATCGTCCTGTCCGCCATGTTGTGCGCGTCGCAAAGCGTTTATTGTGCAGACCTTGGAGTTATTAATAGCGGCGAGCACTTCTTCCTTGGAAGCCATCAGACCTGTCCGAGGAGTGGTTGTCAGCTGAGTCGGCGTATAGGCTGTTTGCTGGTCACTGACAGATCGTTGCTCTAGTTTCCATTTTGTTAGCCCACCGTCTAGTACACGCGCATTGTCGAACCCTACAATTCGCAACAGCCACCATATCCTGGTTGCCCATTGTGGTGACGTTTGGCTGTAAAGAACCACCTGAGATTTATCCCCGACACCAAGAGCGGAAAATGCTGACAACAGCTGGCTGCTGTTGGGGCAGGTAAAGCGCAGGTTGCTATCTGTATCCGACAGGTCTTCCTGGAGATCTATAAAGGCTGCGCCAGGGATGTGTTCCTGTAGGTAATCTTCAAGACCCGACTGTACCCGGTAGGGGCCGGGCAGTGCTGGGTCATTCTGGTGAATCAGGTGCGTTGTACAATCGTAAATACGCAGGTTGGGTTCAGCCAGATGTGAAGCCAGCCAATCGGTATCTACAAGATTGTGTGGATTGATGTACGCCATGGATATTCTCTGAGATCAAGATCGTTAGGTGACTGAAACGTTACCACACACGGCAGAAGTGATGTCCATCAGGCTGCCCTAAGGACAACTGGTTCGTTCCAGGCTAATGTTCAGGTGGTAGTATGTGCGTCTTTTTGAATAGTCAATCTTTGAGGCCGACGGGATGGTTCGAACCGCTGAAGAAGATAAGATTTGTTCTGAAGACACAATTTGTGATCAGGGTGGTGTAATCGACAGATGAAGATCGATTACACCACAACCGTCGAGTTGATATCCGGTCGCGTCATCGATCTGTCCGAGTTTCGTGGCAAAGTGCTGTTGATCTGCAATACGGCCAGCCGCTGCGGCTATACCCCGCAATACGCAGAATTGGAACAGCTCTACAGGTCATACAGGGAGAAGGGCTTGGAAATCCTCGGTTTTCCGTGTAATCAGTTTCGCCGTCAAGAGCCCGGTACTGGTGCGGAGATTATGGAATTCTGCCAGCGTCACTACGATGTGAGCTTTCAGATGTGTGCCAAGATTCGTGTCAACGGACAGGGAGAGCACCCTCTTTTTCACCAGCTTAAACAGTCCCGCCGTGGCTTTCTCGGTACGCGACGAATTATGTGGAATTTCACAAAGTTTCTGGTCGGGCGCCAAGGCGATGTACTGGCACGTTATGGATCGCGCCGGTCACCCAGCAGTCTCATCAAAAAGATCGATACGGCATTGGGAGATTGATGTTTTCCGGCGTGTTGACTCATGCCGTTGCGGTACTGGCTGCAGCAAAGTTGGTCTTTGCCCTACAGGATGTTGTTATCAAGGAGATGAGTCAGACTTATGCGGTGCACCAGATCATAGTGATCAGAAGTGTTTCAGCGTTTCCTGTGTTACTTGGTTTGGTTCTGTTTACACACAAATCACTGGCTCTGAACTCGCCCAGAAAGCTGCTGCTCTTGTTCCGCGGCGTGCTCATGGCGGGCGCCTTCCTGTTCTTCTACCTGGCGCTTTCCGCAATGCCTTTGACCACAGTTACTGTGTTGTTCTTCACGGCGCCCTTTTTTATTATGGTGTTTTCAATACCGGTGCTGGGCGAAAGAGTAGAACCCTCTCGCTGGCTCGCTGTGATCGTTGGATTCGTGGGTGTTGTTATCGTGATACGCCCGGACACGGCAAGTTTCGGCGTCGAAAGCACGCTGCCTGTGATCGCAGCTGTTCTCTATGCAGCCTGCCAGGTACTCGCTCGCCGAGTAGCAACTCAGGAAAGTGCAGCAGTTATGACCTTCTATGCCAACGTCGCGTTTCTTGCTTTCGGTATAGTGTTGGCACTGGCTCTGGAGGTTATTAAGCCGGACCCTGCGGCAGGCGTTTCTGTGCAGTTTCTTTTAAGAGCTTGGTCGATGCCGGATCCGATCGATTTGTTGTTTCTAGTTTTAACAGGGGTTTCCATGGGGATCGGATTTGCTCTGTCTACCCAGGCTTATAGGGTTATGGAGGCACACCGGCTAGCACCGTTTGAGTACATTATGTTGCTGTGGGTCGTTCTGCTGAGCTATCTTGCCTGGTCCGAGTTGCCAGATGTGAATACAATGGTAGGCTCGCTAATCATTATAGGGTCAGGGCTTTATGTATTGCGTCGCAGTCCTTCTATTATTGATTAATTGGTGATGTGATCAGTCGACAAGTCGGATCATAATAAACGAAGGGGGTGGCCAAGGCATCCGCAAGGAAAGTTAGTGAGGTAACGCAAAAACTCAGGTGTTCTTGGTCCGAATTTAATTTCAACAGGTTTAGAATGAGATGATTAATTTACTTGAGATTGCGCAAACTGAGTCAGATGGCGGTGATCTTCTGGGGGTGTTGTCGTCACTGTTTCAGCCTAGTGATGTTCGACCGGCCGGTTATCCCGATGCGTTGATCTGGCAGGGTGGACTACACGATGGGAAGATCAATCCTGTCGCACACGCCCTGACGGATGCCTATGCAATGATTGGCACTATTGCTGCCATGGATGTTTTGGGCCTCCCATACTATGCAGTACCGATGTGGGCACAGTACCGTCACGACCATAATCTTGAGCCGTTGGCCTGGTTCGGAAATATGCCCTGTACCTCTATTAAGTGGTCAACAGCTGGCGATGCCTATGTTAACGACGGCCGGGGAGGCAAAGTTGTGGTTATGGGAAAGTCAGGTAATGCACCGCTGCGGACGCAGGCTGGGGTCTACTGCAACGTGAGACCCTACGGTTGCATTACAGTTGTACGCTGCATGCCGTGTCTTCCGTATTCCCAAGATCGGGCTGTGTTTGATGTCGATGCTCAAACTGGTGTCATCCATTCGGAGATGAATACACCAGGCATCCAGATGGCGTATGCCAACCGCCGATTTCTAAGAATGGTTCATGAAACCGGCTCGCTTGGACGGGTTGCCATGAAACCAACCCAGGCAATGGAGGACGGGATCAACGCCGGATTGCTGTCCTGGATGCTGCAGGACACACAATTCAAAATAGGCCGGAATTTTGCTGTTGACGGCTACGTTGAACATCGTGAGCGGGTTGATCGAATCGTGGCACTGTTGCCAGAAGACTTCAAGGCGGGTATGGCGTCTTGGGGCGGTCAGATCGAATTGCATATCGCTGACACAAACTATGGACTGCTGCTCTGGGACCTGATCGAAAACCGTGAAGTGATTGTACTGGCGACCGACCTCGATGGTGATCGGTTAACCGACCTATTGGCCGATGTGTCTGAACCTTTGCGCAGGTTGGGTCAAATTGTGATCGACAAACTGGGGTCCAAAGCTCGCATGGATGACTTGTGGGGTGAGCTTGGCTACACCACCGGTAACGGACGCGATATGACGTCTATTATGTACAGGATGGAAGGTCCCCCCATTCACGAACAGACACTCGGATCAGCGGATGCTATGTTACTCCGCCTGCTAGATGGTGATGAATCGATGGGTGGAACGAAAGAACCCTACGACCCAAGAATTCACTTTATATTGATCCGGGATGCTTACATAGACGCAAATTCTGGCAATGCTGCACTTCATGACTGGCTGGATGAAAGTCTGAGCGTGCTCGACAGTATTTATGCCGGCGACAGGCCTGGATTCTTAGAAGGATACGCCGAACTTAAGAACCAGATCAGGCCCTGGGGCACCTAACGCAAATACGTGATTGTTACTGTGCGGTTTACGGGTGGGGCGGTTTAGCAAGATGAAGAATCTCGACCCCGAGTTTTACACGGATCCTGCACTCTATGAGCGCGAGCGACAGCTGATCTTCTGGAATACTTGGCAGTTGCTGGGACCGCTCTCGTACCTGACGTCAATTGGGGATTATCTGGCTACAGAGATTGCTGGGGCCCAGGTATTCGTCATCCGCGACAATGACGGGAAACTACGTGCATTTCGCAATGTCTGTCGTCACCGGGGTGCTCGACTGTTGCCGGAGGGGCAGGGCAACTGTAAGCGGATCCGATGTCCCTACCATAGCTGGGTCTACGGTCTGGACGGCAGCCTAGAGCGTACGCCGTGGTTTGGTGACGATCCGAAATTTGATCCAGCTGACTGGCCACTTCACGAAATTTCTGTCGATGTCTGGCGCGGCTTGGTGTTTGTTACCCTGGGTACGGATTGTACGCTGGAGAGCCAGCTTGCAGCCGTCATCGGCGAGCTTGCCTCGGAACCGATTGAAACCTACCAACCTGTGGCACAACATCGGTTGGTGTTTGATGCCAACTGGAAAATCTACACGGACAATTTTGTAGAGGGTTACCATGTTCCCTCCATACATCCCAGTTTCTTTGAGGCTATCGAATTTGAACAGTTTGAGACTACCGTACATGACAATATGGTGCGTATGTCTGCACCGGCGCAAGACGAACTATTTTACCGAGGCAGATGGTTGTGGATGTGGCCCAACTGGACCTTATCTGTGTTCGAAGGCGGTATGAACACCTCCCGGATAAATCCGCTCGGACCTGCACGGACTGAACTGATTTACGGGTTCTATTTCTGTGATGAGAAACGGATAGACGAGTCATCATGCCAGGAAGTCATCGCTCAGAATCTAGCTGTTATCGAGGAAGATTTTGAAATCTGTGTGCAGACGCATAAAAACTACGACTCACATGGATATGTGCCGGGGCCGTTGAGTCGTAAGCAGGAAGCGGGCGTACACTGGTTTCAATCAAAACTCAGCGACTTGTTGGTGGTTGACTGAGTAGATCACCAGCCTGTACTGCTGACCCGTTTAGTTCCCTTTGCGAGGACTCAAAAGATCCAGCGGTTTTTCTTACGATAGTCCCGTTCAAAAGCCTCGATTTCAGCTTGATGTTCAAGCGTCATGTTGATGTCATCTAGCCCGTGAAGCAATCTGATCTTGTCCATTGGATCGAAATCAAATGTGTACCCTTCCCGATCCGGACCTGAGACAGTTTGTTCCTCGAGGTCTATGGTCATGGACGCGCCAGGGGATTCGTGCAGCTGTATCCGGATGTGATTGCAATTTGCAGCAGAGAGCCTGACAGGAAGCAAGCCGTTTTTGATGCAGTTACTGTAGTGAATATCACCAAAAGTTGGTGCAATTACTGCACGGATGTGATTGGCCATCAAAGCATTGACGGCAGCCTCTCGTGATGAACCACAACCCCAATTTATGTCACATACCAGAATCTGTGCATCGGTGTAAGGGATCTGATTGAATATGAAGCCGGTTTCAGTATCGTCGGTATGAAATCGCAGGTCATGAAGTAGAAAGCGGGCATAAGCTGGATCATCCTTTGCCCGGCGTAGAAATCGAGCTGGAATAATCTGGTCGGTATCGCAGTTGGGAATATCAATCGGAACAGCAACAGCTGAGAATCTGCGGAATGGTTGCATGGGTGCTAACGGCTGAGTTGTCGACTGTCTGTGAAACGCCCAGTGACGGCTGCGGCTGCTGCCATTGCCGGGCTGACCAGGTGGGTGCGGCTTCCCATGCCCTGACGTCCTTGAAAATTTCGGTTGCTGGTCGATGCACAGCGCTGACCTGGTAAAAGCACGTCACCGTTTATAGCCACGCACATAGAGCAGCCCGGTTCTCGCCACTGGGCCCCTGCATCAATAAATATACGATCAAGTCCTTCTCGTTCAGCTTCGCTTTTGACCAGGCCGGAACCAGGGACGACAAGTGTAGGCACGACCACACATCTGCCTTTGAATACTTCTGCAGCTTGCCGTAGATCTTCAATCCGGCTGTTTGTGCATGAACCAATGAATACTCTGTCGATTTCGATCTTGTTGATCGGCGTGCCGGGTAAAAGGTCCATATAAGTGAGCGCAGATTCCATGTTGGCTCGGGTTGCAAGGTCGGCCTCCGAGGCTGGATCTGGAATCACATCGCTGATACCCACACAGAATTGCGGACTGTTACCCCAGGTTACAGTCGGCTCTATCGCAGCAGCGTTTATGTTGATCTCTTTGGCGAAGACTGCTGTATCGTCGGAAGGTAGCGTTCGCCAATAAGCCATGGCTTCTTCCCATTTTTCGCCAGTGGGTGCGTGGGGTCGGCCGTAAACGTACTCCAGGGTCTTGTCATCGGGCGCAATAATGCCAAACCGGGCACCAGCCTCGATGGTCATGTTGCTGATTGTCATTCGACCCTCTATAGACAGCTGTCGAATTGCTGAACCGGCGTATTCGATCGCATAACCAGTCCCACCAGCGGCGCCAATGTGCCTGATGATGGCCAGAATAATATCTTTTGCACTGAGCCCAGGACCGAGAGTTCCGTCTACCGTGATGCGCATATTTCGCGGTTTTCGCTGCCACAAAGTTTGGGTTGCCAGTACATGCTTGACCTCAGTTGAGCCAATACCGAATGAGAGACAGCCCAGTGCACCGTGGGTAGATGTGTGAGAGTCGCCGCAGACCAGTGTTAGGCCCGGTAGGGTGATACCCTGCTCGGGCCCGATAACATGGACAATTCCATGGCGGGGGTCGGTCATGTCGAAATGAGTAAAGCCGATTCGTTCGGCCGCTCCCTGAAGACCGGCAACCGTATCGCGCATTTCGCCCTGTGGAATGTCGGTCAGTTTCTTGGCAGTGGTGGGAACACTGTGATCCGGCGTCGCAAATAGCTGATCGGGATAGCGGATAGTGCGTCCGGTGGCTTGTAGTTCTTCGAACGCGCGGTAATGAAGATCATGGATAAGTTGCCGATCGATGAACAGCAGTGCATCACCCGATTCACGTGTCACGATTACGTGGCGGTCAAATATTTTTTCAAACAGTGTTTTACTGTGAGATCTTGGGGTGTTCACAAATTTTCTACTCCAAAGAATTCTATGAGGACACAGCCGAGCCGGTATCCGGCTGCTTTTCAATATAGGCGTAGACTGCTTCAGCTGTCGCGATGAGCGTGTCCTGTTCATCTGTCACTCGAGCGGAAGCGAAGTAGAGTCGACGTCCTGCCCGGATAAGTTCTGCAGTAGCTCTGAGCCGAGCGCCCTTGGGCCGGCTGATGTAATTAATGTTCAGAGAAACAGTGACATTGCCCCGGCGTTTGCTGGAATCCGGTTCATATATGCCGCAATAACCAGTCACAGCGTCGATCATTGAGGCGGTGACACCACCATGCAAACCACCCTGCCGATTCTTATGCCGGTCATCCAGCTCGACTTCGAGTACGGCATAACCCGAGCGCCATTCAGCCAGCTGGAAGCCCAAAAGGTCATTCAATCCGTCGGTCATACTTTTGGGTATGGGTTTGGTCATTGTGGGCTGTCCATTCATTTGTGTTGCCGGCTGGTCAGTTAATTTAGATGATCAACACGGGCAGGCATACCTTGCCATTATTAACTGCGCCTTGTTGAGGCAGCAAGGTGACTGGCTGACTCGGATCGTTTAACCAGGGCATCTGCTTCACGGGTAATAAATTTAGAAATCTTGTTGGATGAAAAACCCATCAAAGCAAGGCCCGTTGTGGCTGTGGCCACTTCCCGATAATCAGAAATCCTGCCATCACGCAGCTGACAAATTGCGACGCCTTCAAAGATGGCCCTTTGCTCTTGAAAATCAGGCAGTCGGGAATCGTAACTGAATACATAACGTGCATAACCCATATTCCGTTGCTCTACCGGCTCAAAGATATCCCACCTAAAGTTTGCGCCATCACGGTGGAAATAATCCTCAATCATCCGAGCGATATCTTGGCCTGTGAAGTTTCCATAGAAGACGTCGTGGTATACCCCGTCAGCAGTAAAGCAGTCGGCAACCGTTGCGCCATTGCCCTGCACAGCTGCACAGGTCATTTTCTTGATCAATAACTCAAAGTTCATCGAACTTCTTGCTCAGTATGCTTAAGCCAGAGTGGCCATAATGTTACAGTTTTCGCAGTACGGGTGTCGCCGTAAAGGCAAGCAGGATAACAAGTAGCACACCAGAACCATTGAGGTAGAGAGCGGGTCCGATGCCAATGGCGGTTACGAGAAAACCCATTTCGAGTTGGCCCAACGGGGATGAGCCTATCGCGAACATCCATGCGCCCATCGACCGGCCCCTCAAATGATCCGGCACACACGACTGCATCATACTCTGTGTGAGGATGTCCCAGGCCGATATCATTGCCGAGACGACGGCAAGCGTCAGCAGTACAGTGGGAATATCTGAAACATGTCCCAGTGTGATAAGGCTGATTCCAAGGAGTAATACGCAGATACCATAGATTCTTATACGTCTTTTTTGTGGTGATACGACAAATAGTAGTAAACCAATCAGTAGTCCTCCAGATGCCTGGGCGGCATGCATCAGACCAAGGCCATCAGCTCGTAGGGACAGACGAGATGTTGCTAATTCTGGTAGCGCACTGGTGTAGGAGGTGCCGAATAATTCGATACCTGCGGTGACCAGAACCAGCATTAGTAGCACTCGGTTTACTCTGAACTCTCTGACGTAGTCGCTGAGATTTTGCCACAAAGGGGTGTTATCAGCAGCAACACGCTGATTTCTTGACCGTATTCCGGTGAGCGCTCCCGCAGCTGCTGTGTGCATCAATGCCATCAGTATCAGGGCAACTGCCACGCCGAAACGATCTGTGAGTAGCCCTATCGCAATTGCGCCAATCAGCATGCCTAGACGGCTTGCGACGCTGATACCCGAGAGGGCTCGAGTCGCTTGTTGCCGCCCGGCAAAGTCATAAGCAAGTGCCAGCCGAACTGGGTTCTTAATAGCTCGTAAGCTGCCCAGTACCAAGGTCAGTGCCAGAACGAGGGGTGCTTGGGGGGTTTGATAAACGAACAGTACTGAAAACAGGATGATTAATCCGGCAGCGCCAAAGTCGAGACTCTGAAGAAGCCCGCGACGCGGAAACCGATCTGCTATCCCACCACCAATGATGCCAAATATGATGTTTGGTAGATAGTAGAGCGCAAATGCGATGCCGACCCAGCTCGAACTTTGTGTTGCATCCAATACCAGCCAGCCAATGAGTACATAATCGCCACCCATGCTGACAGCATTGAGAGCGCTATTGCACCACAGTCTGCGGTAAGAAGCCGATCGAAAGAGTGCGTTCACGTCAGGCTCTGCAGTACGGAAGGCATTTTAAGACAGCGCTTAATCCTCCAGCCGAACGGCTGTCACGCTGATTTCAATCAGCATATCTCCATGTAAGTCGACACCAATGCAGACCCTTTGCGGCCAATGCTGTGGATCGTCACCCAGCCAGTCACACCAGATGCGATCCATCGCGGATTTATTGGCCATGTTCGTCAGGTAGACCTGTGCAGATGCGATCTGTGATCGATGTGATCCTTGCTCCTGCAGGAGGTTGTCCAAGGCCGCTAGTGTTTGTGTTGTCTGCTCTTCTATTCCAACCGTTGTGTCTTTGGCGGTGCCGACTGCCCAGACAAGGTCTTTATACGCTGAAGATGCATTCCGGCCGAGATATCGGCCTCTGACTCGTGTAATCATGTTTTTGTTCGATTGTTGTGCAAGAGTCATCTGCTGACCGGCGACCAGTTGATAGCAGCGATCTAGCGGTGACGTGTTGGTTGATGGGTGAACCTATTCTATATGCCGACACTAGTATTGATAGCGAATAATCATGCAGGGCACTTGAGTTTGTTACAAAATACCCCGTCTTTCCGCATGGCTCATGCGAATAGCAGAGCTACAAGCTGCGTAATTCGGTTAGCTTGGATCAAACAGGGTCCAATGAGTTAAGCCGTAATTACTTTGGCGGATGTCTAACTAAAGATCTACAGGCTAATCAATTTGTCGGTACACAATACGTTCACTCCTTCTTCTTGGAAGGATTTGCATCTTCAATCGTTGTTCTCTGTGGTCGGATGTATTTGCCTGTTTGGTCTGACCTTTAGTATCTACAGTCCTTTGTTGTCACTACTCCTTGAGCAACGCGGCGCCAGTAATTTTCTGATTGGTAGCTTGGCAACCACACCAGCTATCGGCGTGATGATAAGTTCGTTCTTCGTGCCGTATTTTTTGAAAATGGCAGGCGGAAGAAAGTTACTTCTAGTAGGGGTTTTTGTAGAGATTCTTCTGATTATTTGGCTGATGTTGACTGACGAGCTGTTGGCATGGTTTGCAATTCGATTTCTCGGTGGTTTTTCCGGCGGTATCGTATTTGTCGTGTCAGAGACCTGGCTTAATGAGATCACACCTGAATCTCTCCGGGGGCGCGTCATAGGGTTGTACAACACCATGTTGGGATTGAGTTTCGCGATCGGACCGTTGGTATTGTCGATGACCGGGATTGAGGGACACTTACCATTTCTGATAGGTATCGGTCTGATGTCGATTGCGATCGCGCCATTGTTGTTGGTTAATAACTATTCACCAGATGGATTGGAGTCACCTACATTCAACATACTGAGCTTTGTGCGAGTTGCGCCGTTGTTGGTTGTTGCGGTTTTTGTGGTGGCGCTTAAAGAGATGGCCAGCGTTGGACTGTTACCAGTTTATGGTGTCAGAAGTGGTTTAACAGAAGCTACCGCAGCATTGATGTTGTTTTTTGCTGCTATTGGTGGTGCGGTGTTGCAATTTCCTATTGGTTGGTTGGGAGATTACTTCAGCCGTGTCGGTGTGATGGTCGTATGTGGTTTGGTAGGTATTGCCGGGGCAGTTGTAATGCCCTTTGTGATTATGGTGCCTTGGTTGTTGTTTTTAACGTTGTTTGTTTGGATGGGTTGTTTCGCCGGCGTATACACCATTACTTTGACTTTGGCGGGACAATGGTTTCGGGGTAACGAATTGGCGATAGCCATTGCATCATTCGGTGTATTCTGGGGGCTTGGTGGATTGGCGGGACCTGTTATCGCCGGCTACAGCATGGATGTCTGGGGGCCAAATGGATTTCCATTGATGATGGGAGCATCGGCAACTTTGTTTATTGTTTTTTGTATGGTGCCCCGTTTGCGGCAAGCACCGAGGACCGCTGCAGTGGTCAGATCAACGCTATGATTCGAGGTATGGACACAGTGATCCGAATCGGATGGGTACTCGTGGCTGGTGGCACGATCGGTGTTGCGACAGCGGGAGGTACAGTCGGATTTATCTGGATCCTGAATTTCTGTTACACCCACTTGTTGGGTTCCGGTGACAACCATAGTGGACTCCGGTCCGGATTAGCTGGCGTGCTGCTATTTACGATTCCGGTCATCGGGGGTCTGTTGGTAGGCGGTCTTCGAGCTCGGTTGCCGCGGGGAAACATTCAAGGCCCGGCAGATGTTGTCGAATCTGTTCAGACCTTCAGGGGGGAAATACCGATGTCGGTCGGTATCCGGTCTGTTACTGCCAGTTTAGTAGGCCTAGGGGTAGGCGCATCGGCAGGTCAATATGGGCCGTTGGTTCACCTGGGCGCTACAGTGGGATCAGCCATTTCCCGCTTCATGGGTCAGGGTGCTTGGGTAGGTAGTACAGGTATCGCCTGTGGCGTTGCTGCAGCTATTTCGACGGCTTTTACCGCGCCCATAGCCGGTATTCTGTTTGCCCACGAAGTGGTGTTGCGTCATTTCTCACTCCGCGCTTTTGCTCCGGTCACAGTTTCGGCAATCGTCGGTTATATCATCGCAGGACCGGTTCTTGGCCAACGTCCTTTATTAGCTTTGTCCGCCAGTGTCGTGGCCAATATCGCAGACTATGTGCTGTTTATTGTTCTGGGTGTAGTGAGCGCAGTTTTAGCTGTTTTATTTATGCGGTTGATGTTGTGGACTGAACGACGCTCGTTCGAAGTCCCGATACCGATGGCTCTAAAGCCCGCATTGGCGGGGATTCCCGTTGGGCTTTGCCTGATCTGGATTCCCGAGGTCACAGGTATCGGAGTCGAGACCATGCGATCGGCGCTTGAGGGAAATGTATTTGGTATGGGCGACCTGGCCGTGATTCTGATAGCGAAGTTGGTGCTCACGGCAGTGTGTGTGGGGTTTGGTCTAGCGACTGGGGTGTTTACACCGGCTTTGGTGATCGGTCTTCTTTTTGGCGCTCTTGTCGGCCAGGGTTTGGGGATAGTATTTGGGTCTGGCCATTCTGACCTTGGCATATTCGCAGTGTGTGGGGCTGTTGCTGTAGCCAGTCCGGTGATTGGTGCACCGCTGTCAGCAATCCTGATCGTGTTTGAGTTGACGCGGAACTATGAACTGACGACGGCAGCCATGCTGAGTGTTGTATTTGCTAACCTAGTGTCGTATCGAATATTTGGACGGTCCTGGTTTGATGTTCAACTTCTCAATCGTGGTGTTGATGTTAGTCGGGGCCGCGATTATCTACTGCTGCAAACTCAACTGGTCGAGGAGTTGACGGATGCACCGCTGGTAACGGTTTTTGACTCAAATACTCTGGCCGAAGTACTGGCACAAATGGATATGCACGACCGCAATCTAGCCTGGGTAGTTGACGACCAACATGTGTTGACTGGGACTCTTGGTTACGAAGCTATACGACTACTGGTTATTGATCAGCCAGATTCTGCTGCTTGGCCGGTGTCCCAAGTCACTGTACCACTAAGTGTTGTTTTATTTCTCGAAACGAATTTGGCCTCTGCAATGGAACAGATAGTTGATCATAGTCAGGACTGGATAGCTGTGGTTGAGAGTGATGAACACAGAGAGTTTCTGGGTGTCGTTTCCCGCTCAAGAATTGTTACCGCCTATCGGTCGACCTTGGACCGTATAAGAGAAGAAGAGCAAGCCACTGCCTGAATAGGGTATGGGTGCGGCTGTGAATTCTCGACCTGTGCTTGGCAACAAATACAATTGTGAAAATTAAGATGCGATCAGAGTTGGCGGGACTGCTCCGTTTAGGAATCCCTATAATATTTACCCAACTCCTGCAGGTCAGTCAGGGGACAATTGCCATCATCATGATGGGTCGGGTTGGCTCACGAGAACTTGCCGCAGTTGGTCTTGGCACTTCCTTCTGGGTATTCGTTTGGTTGGGAAGCATGGGTCTGTTGATGGGATTATCTCCTACCATTGCCCAGCACAAGGGGGCAGGAAGACTCCGCGAGATGCGTGATGATTTTCAGCAGGGTTTATGGATGGCGCTTGTGATAGGCATGCTGGCATTTGTTCTGATGCGCAATATTGGTGGAGTAATGGACCTCGTCGGTGTCGATTCAAAAGTCATTCCGTTGGTAAAGAGCTACCTAGGAATCGGGTCATGGTCTATGCCTGCAGTGTGTGTGTATCTTGTGATGCGGTTTTTCTGCGAGGCAACAGGAAATTCCAGGCCTATGATGGTGATTCAAATCCTGGTTCTGCCAATTGTAGTGTTAGGAAACTGGGTACTGATTTATGGCAATCTAGGATTTCCTGCACTGGGTGTTGATGGCGCTGCTCTGGCATTTGCTGGAGGGATGATCCTGACTGCGATCTTACTGAGTGGCTACATGCTGTTTACCCCTAAATACCGCGACCTGGGGTTGTTTGATGGGCTAACTTTCCCTGTCTTTGCTCGACTGGGCGCACTTTTTCGACTGGGCGTACCGATTTCAGTTTCGCTGGTACTCGATTCAGCTTTTTTTAACGCGATAAACCTGTTGATGGGACGATTTGGCCATGTTGCGCTGGCTGCGCATCAATTGGTTATTAATTTTGCGACTGTTATTTTTATGGTCGCAGTCGGAATTTCAAGTGCCGTCATGGCTCGGGTTGGGCAGTCGGTAGGCAGTGGAAATGTGGCGGAAGTCCGATTGAGAGGATGGATAGGAATTGCGACAGCGACTGTACTAATGCTGCCTTCGGTGTTGTTCATGACCATGTTTCCGGGAATTATCGCCAGTATCTATACTAGCGAACCAGAAGTCACCGACATTGCGGTATCGTTATTCATGGTGGCTGCATTATTTCAGTTGTTTGATGGTCTTTACATGGCTGGTGCAGGTGCTCTGAGAGGACTGAAGGATGTCAACGCGGTGATGTGGATTTCAGTTTTGTCATACTGGGTAGTTGGATTTCCTGTAGCTTGGATACTGGGTATAAATTGGGGCCCGACCGGGCTTTGGTACGGTATGGTAGTTGGTATCGGACTTACAGCGATTCTTTTAGGTTGGCGGTTCGAGGTAAAGTCGCGAAAGCTTTTAGCAAGCCATGTCAATTGCAGCTGACAATATCGACAGATGGACAATCGTCGACACACTTCGTGAAGGCGGTGGTACTCGTGCGCGGGTCTTGAAAGTGAAACTGGGTGATCGAGATGCTGTATTAAAAGACCACGCAGGCTGTGATCCTTTGTTCTCAATGTTGTTAGGGCCAATTCTGGCGCGCCGGGAATCTAAGGCATTGAGATGTTTGTCGTCCGTTGACGGAGTGCCGTTACTGATAGGACGTCGTGGATCGCGGGCGCTGCTCATGGAGTGGTTCAGCGCGGTACCTTTTAAAACGCTTCAACGCGATACAGAATTTTGGAAGCGGTATTTCATTGTACTAGAACAAACTCTGGCTGCGATACATCAATCAGGCGTTGCCCATTGCGATCTTCGAAGCCTGAACAATGTGTTGGTAAACGAAGGCGGGGAGGTTTTTATAGTTGATTTTGTTGCTTGTTGTTTCAAGGGCCGGCGCTGGAATCTGTTATCGCGCGCGGTGTTCCGACGGTTTTGCCGTGCTGACCGGGATGCCGTCCTAAAACTCAAACAACAAGTGGCGCCCGAACTGCTCTCGGACGAACAGAGGAACAGGCTCAAGCATATCGGGTGGTTTGCCCGTGGTGCGCGGAATACTGGCAAGCTGATTCGGCGTTTAAGTCGGATCCTACTCACCCGTTGATCAGGTCGCAGAATACCCCGCCGCCGATCAGCCGATTATCATCGTACAACACCAGTGCCTGACCGGGTGTTATGGCTCTTTGAGGCTGTTCGAAGGTAATCTCGATTCTATCCGAGCCGATACTTGAGAGCGTGCACGCCTGATCGGCCTGGCGATAACGGGTCTTGGCCGAACAGCGAAACGGAAAGGCCGGTGGATGGTCTTCCACCCAGCTGAGCTCTTCTGCCTGTGCAGAGTTCCGCATCAATGCCGGGTGATCGTGTCCCTGCACAACACGAAGTACATTACTACACATGTCCTTGGCGACAACGTACCAGGCATCTCCAGGGCCGCCAATATCCAGGCCGTGACGCTGGCCTAGGGTATAGAACCACAAACCCTGGTGCTGACCGACCACGGTGTTGTCCAGTGTACGGATCTGCCCGGGGCAGGGGGGCAGATAACGTGAGAGAAAGTCGGTGAACCGCCGTTCTCCGATAAAGCAGATACCTGTGCTGTCTTTTCGGTCTGCATTTGGCAGCCCGAGCGACCGCGCTTTCTGACGTACTTCGGATTTCAGCATCGCGCCAATCGGAAATAAAGTGTGTTGCAGTTCGGCCTGGCCGAGGGTATAGAGGAAATAAGACTGGTCTTTACTTGGGTCATTTCCCTTGAGCAAAGAGAGAGCGGTCGGGTTTGAATCAATTTGAGCATAGTGACCGGTTGCAATGTACTTGGCGCCGAGTCGATCGGCATGGTCCAGAAACTCCCGAAATTTTATTTCTCGATTGCACAGAACATCGGGGTTGGGTGTGCGTCCAGCTTGGTACTGTTGAAGAAAGATCTTGAAGACCCGTTCCCAGTATTCGTGTGAAAAGTTAACGGTATGCAAGGGAACGTCCAACTGTCGGCAAACATGTTGTGCGATTTCAAGATCCTCAGCCGCGGCACAGTAAGATTCATCGTCGTCTTCCTCCCAGTTCTTCATGAACAGGCCGATGACTTCGTGGCCCCACTCCTTAAGCAGCCAGGCTGCAATCGATGAATCCACACCACCGGAGATACCGACGACAACAGGCGTGTTCTTTTCAGGCATCATTCTTGATGGCGTTTTAGGCTATCTAGTTGTTTTTTTGATGCCTAAAAAATGTCCAACGAAGGTCTACCCATTCAGCACTTTTTGCAATATAGGGCAGCATGCCGTTATCCTGAAACCAGCTGTCTACAACGTAATTCACGCCGCTGTCTACCTGTTCTACCTGGGCAGCCCAATGGGCATCGAGCAAAGAGCCACGGTATGCCCGGTCGGTGACGCGGTGCCAGTGCAGATGCCCTTGTTGTTCAAATAGAGTGAGGTACGTTGTCGTATTGATCGACTCGTCAATACAGTCCATCTGGCCGGTCATATCGACGGGGCGATTTTCGAGATTCATGCCTTTATCTAGATGGGTCGGGGTATAGCGACTGACCACGACTTCCATCCAGCCAATCGCCTGACGAATTTGCTGGCGCTCGTCTTCTGGTGTTGTCGCGGCCCCATCAAGCCAGTTGACCACGCTACGCCACTCGGCGGGAGTAATACTGACTATCTGGCGAATCTTGCAGGAAAAGCCGTAGCACACAGGTAGCGTGAGTTCCTTCGCATGTGATTGGACCGGCAACACCAGCGCACCGCAGATGCACAGACATACCAGCAAGCCGATGGAAAGACGCGCGTTCATTAACAGGCTACCTGGCAGGACTTAAATTGTTGGAGCTGTCTCGCTGAAAAGTCATCCTGGATCATTATCACGTTCGTGAACGACGGAAACCAACCCATGATGAGGGCCCTTTGTGGAGTCTGGAATGTACACAACGTGGTGTGATTATAAGGCGTTGTCTAACGGTAGCGGTTTTAGTCACTGGCTGGTCTCTGTGTTCAAGGCATCAATTATTCCCGGTGCCAGGATCTCAAGAAACTGTCGAACGGCTGCAGACTGGTACTTTTTCTTACGAACGACAACACCGTAACTGCGGTCAGGAAAAAAGCGTTGGAGAGACACTTTACTCACATTCTCGCTTCCAGTAAGACAGATGTCTGTAACGATAGAAATACCCAGCCCGACTTCAACATATTTCTTTATCACTTCCCACCCTCCAGCTTCAAGTGAGACCGAATATTCAACATTATGTTGCCGAAATATGGTATCCACGATCCGCCAGGTGGCAAGATGTCGCGGTGGAAGGATCAGGCCGTACGGGCCGATGTCTTTAAGCCTTAATCTGCTCGGTTTTTTCTGTGCGAGTGGATGCGCCAGTGGGGTTATCAGCATCGTTTTGTAGTTAACAATCGGGTAGTACACCACATCGTCAGGTACCTCAAGCATGGAGCCGACGGCAAAATCAGCGTTATCTGCTCGAAGCATTGTCATACCGTCCTGACCGGTCACATTATGGAGTTTGATCCTAATCCCAGGGTAGGTCTGTGCAAAAGTTTTTAACGGTTCGGGCAGTAGATACAGTATCGTTGATTCACCGGCGGCAACGTTAATCTCACCTGAATCGAGTTGCCCCAGCTCACTGGCAAAATCTTCACCGATCGAGTCAATTCCATCGACAAGCGGCAGCGCGATTTCGAGAAGCGCTCGCCCTGCCTGGGTCAGGCGAATTTTTGGGCCACGTCGCTCAAACAATATGCAGGCGAGTTCGCGTTCCAGTGCCTGAATCTGAAGAGACACTGCGGGCTGGCTGATGAATAGCCGCTGCGCTGCTTTTGTGATGCTGCCACTGCGGGCAGCGTGGCAAAAAGCCCGCAGTTGTTTAAGGCGATTTTGTTTGTAATAGGGTTGGGATGCCATAGTTGTAGAGCCCAAGAAGAGTATCGACTATTAATAAAATTAATAGTATATATTGAAAATATTGGTTTTCTATATGTTTGAACTTGACACAGAATCGTGAGACCGGGGCGTGTTGATCGACCGGAAAAATAATCTGTGTTTGGCCTTCAGTGGATAGCGCAGCATGGTTACACATCTGGTGAGTCGACACATCATCCATTGATGGAGATGAAGATATGAAAACGCGGTTGGATACAGCTGAAACGATCGAGAAGGACTGGGCGGAAAACCCCCGCTGGCAAAACGTCCAACGCGATTACACAGGATCTGATGTGGTGCGACTCAAGGGGTCTGTCCAGATCGAGTATACGCTGGCTAGGCTCGGTGCTGAGAAATTGTGGCACAGGGTTAACACCGAGGATTTTGTCCCGACCCTGGGCGCTTTGACGGGTGGTCAGGCAGTCCAGCAGGTTAAAGCCGGTGTCAAGGCGATTTATCTGTCTGGCTGGCAGGTCGCCGCAGATGCCAATCTGGGTGATACCATGTATCCAGATCAGTCTCTTTACCCGGTCAATTCGGTGCCCTCTGTTGTGAGACGGATCAACAATGCTTTCAAGCGGGCAGACGAGGTCCAAAGCTCCAGTGGTACCGGAAATGTGGACTATTTTGTGCCTATCGTGGCCGATGCTGAAGCTGGGTTTGGTGGTATCCTGAATGCGTTCGAACTGATGAAGGCCATGATTGATGCGGGCGCCGGTGGTGTCCACTTTGAAGATCAACTGGCGTCCGTCAAAAAGTGTGGACATATGGGTGGTAAGGTGCTTGTGCCGACACAAGAGGCTGTTCAGAAGCTGACGGCTGCTCGTCTGGCGGCCGATGTCTGTGGAGTGCCGACAGTTTTACTCGCCCGTACCGATGCCAATGCTGCGGCGCTGTTGACGTCGGATGTGGACGAGTCAGATCGAAGGTTCTTGACGGGTGAGCGGACTGCTGAAGGTTTTTATGTCACCCGACCGGGTCTTGACCAGGCAATTGCCAGGGGTCTTGCCTATGCACCTTATGCGGACCTTATCTGGTGTGAGACGGCAGTGCCGGATCTGGATGAAGCCCGACAGTATGCCGAAGCCATCAGGCGGGACTATCCGGATCAGTTACTGGCCTACAACTGTTCACCGTCTTTCAACTGGAAAAAGAATCTGGACGATGCAGAGATATCAAGTTTTCAGCGAGAATTGGGAGCAATGGGCTACAAGTACCAGTTCATTACCCTGGCTGGCATACACAGTATGTGGTATCACATGTTTGACCTCACGGCAAATTATGTCCGTGACGGAATGAGCGCTTATGTGGAAATGGTCCAGGAAAAGGAATTTGCGGCAGCGGGTCGAGGCTATACATTTGCTAGTCACCAGGCTGAAGTAGGTGCTGGTTACTTCGACGATGTCACAAATGTTATTCAAGGCGGTCAGTCATCAGTGACGGCGATGGATGGATCGACTGAAGAGGCACAGTTCGCCACCGGCTAAAAGACTACGTCCGGGCGGGGCAGAAAACTGCTGAAACGCTCACTGGGCTGTATCAACCACAAAACCGGTGACGGGGCACCCTGTCACCGGTTTTTTAGCAAAACTGGCTGGAGTTCTGTAAATAGCTTGAGCATTGGTATGCTAAACCACTATCATTTGCCCTCAAGGATTGAGGCAGATCCCTTTTCTAGTGGGGCAACCGGGTACTACTGATGAGTGACAGTAAGGAAATTCAGCGTTCGGACGGGCTGGTCGTAGAAGAAGCCAAACCCAAGCTGAAGCGACCTCAGCTCTTTCGTGTAATCCTCCTCAATGATGACTACACACCTATGGAATTCGTTGTGATGGTATTGCAACAGTTTTTCCGACTCGCTCATGATGACGCAGTGCAAATTATGCTTAATGTGCACACGAAGGGGTCGGGAGTATGTGGTGTTTATCCTTCCGAAATTGCTCAGACTAAGGTACGTGAAGTGATGAATTTCGCTAAGGATAATGAGCACCCACTGCAGTGTACGATGGAGCCAGAATAATGTTGTCCCGCGAACTCGAGCAATCTCTAAACCTTGCCATTCAGAAAGCCCGTGAAAACCAGCATGAATACATCACGGTGGAACATCTGCTTTATGCTTTGCTGGATAACCCTCCAGCCATACAGGCCATTCAGGCTTGCGGTGGCAGTATTGAGGGGCTGCGTAATGAGCTTGACAATTTCTTTGAACAATATATCCCACTACTGCCGGACGATAGTGATGAAGATTCTCAGCCGGGGTTAGGATTCCAGCGTGTGATCCAGCGGGCGATCCTGCATGTTCAAGGAACGGGCAGGAAAGAGGTCACCGGCACCAATGTGCTTATCGCGATGTTTGCAGAAAAGGAGTCTCACGCAGTCTACTTTTTATCTCGCGAGGAGGTTACTCGGTTCGACCTGGTCAACTATATATCCCATGGTATTTCCCGAGTCGGCGGGGAAAGTACGAGTTTGCCCCCACCCGCTGGTGTTGATCAGGACGAAGGGTTTGAGGAAGATGAAGCACAGACCCCACTTGCCGCGTTTGCCATCAACCTCAATGAGCAAGCCATGGCGGGGCGTATAGATCCTCTAATCGGGCGGCATGCAGAGATAGAACGCACAATCCAAATTTTATGTCGCCGGCGCAAGAATAACCCACTGTTCACCGGCGAAGCTGGCGTTGGAAAGACCGCTATTGCTGAGGGCCTGGCCCGAAAGATTGTTGAAGGTGAAGTGCCCGAAGTCTTGATTGACAGCACCATTTTCGCACTTGACCTGGGAGCTTTACTCGCCGGCACCAAATACCGAGGAGATTTTGAACAGCGCTTTAAAGCTGTGCTGGCCGAGTTAGAGGACACTCCAGGCGCTATTTTGTTTATTGACGAGATTCACACGGTCATCGGTGCCGGCGCGGCTTCGGGTGGCGCAATGGACGCATCGAACCTGCTCAAGCCGGTGTTGGCGTCGGGCCGAATGAAATGTATCGGTTCGACTACCCATCAGGAGTACCGCGGAATTTTTGAAAAAGATCGAGCACTATCGCGTCGATTCCAAAGAGTAGAAATCGTGGAACCCAGCGTGGACGAGACCGTGGAAATTCTGCGTGGTCTAAAGAAGCAGTTCGAAGAACATCATGAGGTCAGGTATACAGTGCCATCGTTACGCACCGCCGCTGAACTAGCGTCACGGTACATCACAGACCGGCAGTTACCAGATAAAGCAATCGATGTCATAGATGAAGCAGGCGCTCAAACTCGACTGGTTCCAGCAGCTAAACGACGGAAGACGATAGGCGTGAATGACGTAGAGCGGGTTGTTGCCAAAATGGCCCGAATCCCTCCCCGGACGGTGAGTGCGTCCGATAAAGATGTACTCCGGAATCTTGACGTTGACCTGAAACGCGTTGTCTTCGGCCAGGATGCCGCTATTTCGGCTCTGGTCAGTGCAATAAAGCTTGCAAGATCTGGACTCGGCAACCCCGACCAGCCGATTTCATCTTTCCTGTTTTGTGGACCAACAGGTGTTGGTAAAACGGAGGTGACGCGTCAGCTGGCAATGACATTGGGCATCGAACTGGTTCGATTTGATATGTCTGAATATATGGAGCGGCACACCGTGTCACGCCTTATAGGAGCACCACCGGGCTACGTGGGATTTGATCAAGGAGGTCTGATGACAGAGGCCATTACAAAAACCCCACATGCAGTACTGCTTCTGGATGAGATAGAAAAGGCCCATCCGGATGTTTTCAACCTGTTGTTGCAGGTGATGGATTATGGAACTCTGACCGACAATAATGGCCGAAAGGCTGATTTTCGAAACGTGATAATTGTGATGACTACCAATGCCGGTGCTGAAAACGTGGCGAGGAATTCAGTTGGTTTCATGGAGCAAGATCACAGCACTGACGATATGGAGGTCATCAAGCGGATGTTCACCCCAGAATTTCGAAACCGGCTTGATTCCGTGATTCGATTCAGCGCCCTTGATGCGGACACGATTTTGCATGTTGTAGATAAATTTATTCTTCAACTAGAAGACCAACTCGCGGACAAGCACGTTACGCTTGAGCTTGACCCGTCTGCCCGGCAGTGGCTAGCTGTTCACGGTCATGATCCGGCAATGGGTGCCAGACCAATGAACCGATTGATCAGAGAGCGTATCAACCAGGCTTTGGCTGAGGAACTGTTGTTTGGAAAGTTGTCTGGCGGTGGTCAAGTTCGGATTTATTGCGAGGACGATACACTTAAGTTCGATCTTGAGTCGTCTGTAAAGCACTAATAGAAGGTTCAGAATCTTCTAGGCTCTAGTCAGTCTACGCAGACTGATTGAATAAGGTACGTTGCGACCGTCACGCGCAGAGATCGACAGGACGCTCGTCCAGAAGTACACGATCAGCTTCTATCGATAACCGGCCCTGCGCAAACCAAGTAATAGCCTTGGGGTAGATTCGGTATTCTTCTTGATGAACTCGTTGTGCCAGCGATTCCGGTGTATCTGACGGCAACACGGGTACCCGTCCTTGTATTACGATAGGCCCAGCATCGAGTTCAGGAGTGACAAAGTGGACACTGGCACCGTGTTCAGTCGCGAGACTTGCGATAGCCCGCGCGTGGGTATTCAGGCCTGGGTAATTGGGCAGCAAGGACGGATGTATGTTCAGTATGCGACCGTAGTATCGCTCCACAAGCTTGGCGTCGAGAATTCGCATAAAGCCGGCCAGCACCACCAGGTCCGGTCGATAGCAATCGATCGCCTCTCCAAGTCTATGGTCGAAAGCCTGGCGGTCATCAAAACAGCGGTGATCAACTACGGTAGTCTGAATTCTGGCGTTCTTGGCACGCTGTAGACCTTTGGCCTGAGGCTCATCGCTGATTACACCACACACCTGTGCCGGTATCATGCTGTTTTCACACTGCTCGAGGATGACCTGCAGGTTTGTACCACTGCCGCTGATCAGGACCAGCAGGTGACAGTGGTTGGTCTGCGGTTTACTCAACGATTGCACCATGCGGGCCATGTCTCACCTCACCGATGACCGTGACGTGCTCTCCCGTTTCCTCCAGTAGATTTTGGGTGTTGGCAACCTCGTCCCGGGCGACGATTACCACCATACCGATACCACAATTAAAGGTTCGCAGCATTTCAGATTCTTCGATGTCGCCGTGGGTCTGGATCCAGTCAAAAATCGCAGGACGTTGCCAGGCTGTTGAATCTATCTGAGCTTCAAGGCCTTGAGGCATGATTCGGCTCACGTTCCCACCCAATCCACCGCCGGTAATGTGAGCCATTCCCTTAACTGGAATATTCTTCAGCAGACGATTGATTGAACTGGCGTAGATTCGGGTTGGCGCCAGCAGTGACTCCCCGAGTGTCTGCTGGCCAAACGCATCAGCGAGAGTCGCCTGGGATCGTTCTCGTACGGCATGGACCAGAGAATAACCGTTTGAATGAACACCAGAGCTGGCGAGTCCCAGGACGTGGTCACCCGCACGAACTTTGCTGCCGTCGATAATCTTCGATTTTTCGACAACACCCACACAGAAACCAGCCAGATCATAGTGTCCTTCGTGGTACATGCCCGGCATTTCTGCGGTTTCACCGCCAATCAGTGCGGCACCCGCTATTTCGCAGCCCCGGGCGATTCCAGAGATGACTGATTCCGCCAGATCTTCTGAAAGAACTGAAGTTGCGAAATAGTCGAGAAAATAAAGTGGTTCGGCACCACAGACGATGACGTCATTGACACACATAGCAACCAGATCGATACCAATGGTGTCGTGCCGATCCATTTCGATCGCGAGTTTGAGTTTTGTACCCACTCCGTCGGTTCCCGATACCAGAACGGGTGCTTGGTATCGTTCAACAGGAAGTTCGAAAAGCCCGCCAAATCCTCCGATACCTGTTATCCAGCCTTCGCGCTGGGTGCGTGACACGTGCGGTTTGAGCCGTTTGACCAGGTTGTCCCCAGCATCAATGTTGACCCCTGCGCTTCGGTAGCTTAGACGACTTTTTTCTTCGCTCGACATCTGGTGTTTATCGGGAGGCACTGTACTGATGAAAGAGGTGTTTATGGTATCGTATCTGAGGCGTGGACCGGCGATTTCCAAATTAGACAGGTTTTTGATGCCTTCTATGATAAGCGTGGCAATGCGCTGCTGTTAGAATCTTTCCTACTTCCTCCCATGGTAGCTGTTTTTGATCACCAAATTACCTAATCTCTTGACCCTGCTTAGAATTGGTGCTGTTCCAGTACTGATTCTGTTTCTGCGGGAACGGGAGTATGCAATTGCTGTCGCTATCTTTGTGGGTGCAGGCATTACCGATGGGCTCGATGGCTGGATTGCCAAGAAATTCAACTGTGTAACGCGGCTGGGATCGATACTGGATCCCATAGCAGACAAGGTTTTAATTGTGAGCACCTACGTGATGCTGGTTCTGCTTGGCGATCTCCCGTTTTGGCTTTTGCTGCTGATCGTGTTCCGCGACGTGGGCATTATTGGCGGTTACCTGATTCTCGATACGCTGCATGGTTCCGTACCCCTACGCCCCAGCTTGTTGAGCAAAGTCAATACGGTTTTACAGATCATTCTCGTGTCTGTTGTCCTGATAGACCGTGCGGGCTGGGTCCATCTGCCTTGGCTAAATGAATTACTGATTGGGCTGGTGGGATTGACGACGTTGATCAGCGGCATCCATTACGTTTATTTATGGTTTATCCGGGGTGCTGAATACGACGATACTGTAGGCAGCTAAGGGCTATAGCCATGACAGGACAGCTCAACCTGCCCTTGCGATTGAGTGATTCAGCTTCGTTCGACAACTTTTACCCGATCGGAAATGAAGAGGTGGTCGAGGTTGTTCGATCGGTGACGAAACGCACTACTGATAAGCCATCGCTTTTCATCCATGGTCCGCCAGGCAGCGGAAAGTCACACCTGCTGCAGGCGTTGAGCCGCCTGACGGTTGAGGCGCATGGGCTAAATGTGTATGTACCCGCCGGTGCAAGTGGTGTTAGCCCGGATCTCGTTTCCCAGCTTAATGCCGATACAGTGGTCTGCCTGGATGACTTAGAGCTGATTGTTGGGGACAGGGAATGGGAAGAGGGTATCCTGGAACTGTATGAACGACTCAATGGTGGGGATGGTGTGCTGATCGTTAGTGCCAAGCAACCCCCGTCACTGGTCGGACTTGATCTTGCCGATCTCGCAACGCGGTTTGCTGCCGGCGGCGTCTACAGTTTAAAACCATTAGCGGAACTGGATCTGCCGCAGGCGATGCGTTTCAGGGCCGGAATGCGTGGTCTGGATCTGCCCGATAGTGTTATCCAGTACCTCATTCGGCGGCTACCTAGAAACAGCTCTGTACTATTCAGCCTGCTCGATCGAATCGACAAAGCCGCTTTTTCCCGTCAGCGGCGAATCACGGTACCTTTTGTCAAGGAACTTGAAAAAGAATTGTTTTCTGAGTACTGACCTGGGAGTTTCAACCAGATATTCACAGTCCTACCCAGCACATTGGCGTCTAGGGGGAGCTGCCGGCCCAGTGGTTTAGTCGGGCCCCGTGGGCTGCGCACTCAGTCAGAGAATGTCGAGTACGGATTCAGGCGGGCGACCTATGGCTGCCCGGTCGCCGGAGACAACAATCGGTCGTTGCAGCAGGATTGGGTGTTCGCTGATTGCGGTTGCCAATGCGTCATCATTCGCATTGGTCAGGTTGTAGTCTGTGAATTCCTGTTCTCCCGTACGGACCATGGCAGATAGAGGTAGGCCCAGCTTGTTCGCGAGCATGCGCAGCGTTGAGCTGTCAGGGGGTGCTTTCAAATACTCTATGATTTCAGGAGAATGCCCATGTTCGTGCAGGAGTGCCAGGGTTGCCCTGGACTTTGAGCAGCGCGGGTTGTGAAAGATGGTGATTGGCATGCTGAATACTCCAAATTTCTTGACACCGGTAAACGCGAGTGTTAGTTTGCAATCAGTGCAAGTGCTGTATTCATAGTTGCACACAGAACCCTGATTTTACAAGAAAACTGAACCCGCGAGAGACCTCATGAACAATCCCTTCAGTGCAGTTCGAATCCTCCTGGCGGTGTTCGCTATCGTTTTTGTAGTGAGTGGTTGTACCACCGCAAAGCCGACAGAAGCCGAGGCAGGAACTGCTACGGCTGCAGCACCAGCACCAGCACCAGCACCAGCACCGTCTACCGACAATTCGGACCTCCTGGCGGAGATCGATGAACTCCTGGCGTCCATGTCCTCTGCGTCTGATTCCGACACCACTGCCTCTTCAGGCAGTACCGGACCGGCACCGATCAGTCGTTACATTGTTCAGTCGGGCGATCATCTGTGGGGAATCTCTGGACAGGCACAGGTTTATGGTGATTCCTACCAGTGGCCTCTGCTGTACAAACGAAATCGCGACAACATCTACGATCCCGACCTGATCTATCCGGGCCAGGTGTTGCATATCGACCGAGAGGCCAGCGAGCAGCAGATTCAGCTGGCGATAGACCATGCAAAAACGCGCGGAGCATGGGCTCTAGGCGTGATCGAGAAATCAGATATTGAGTACCTGAACAAGGCTCTCGACTAAGGTATTTTTATACGCTGGATCTTGTGTGCCTGTCAGACGTGGACTAACGGCTATAGTTCGCGCAACGCCTCGAGCGCTTGTACGACCTCGTCGAGTGGATAATCATTGGTCACACCGGAGCGGCGGTTACGGTACTCAATTGTCCCGGATTTGAGGCCACGCTCACCAATTACCAGCCGATGCGGAAAACCCATCAGGTCCATCTCTGAAAACATGACGCCGGGACGCTCATTCCGATCGTCGATCAGAACTTCAAATCCGCAGCTTGTCAGTTCGGTATGAAGCCGCTCAACTGCAGACCTGACGGTGGCTGACTTGTGCAGGCCAATGGGCACGATGCCCACGTCGAACGGCGTGATGGGGTCAGGCCATATGATGCCGTGTTCATCGTGGTTCTGTTCGATCGCCGCTGCCACGATCCGAGTGATGCCGATCCCATAACAGCCCATATACATCGGTTGCGCTTTACCCTCTTTATCGAGATAGGTGGCTCCCAGTGCTTTGCTGTACTTGGTGCCCAACTGAAAAACATGCCCTACTTCAATTCCTCGCCGGACATGGATTGTCTTTGACAGGTCGGTGGGGCAGGGATCGCCGTCTATAGCCTGTCGGATATCCGCTACTGCGGGTTCTGGAAGGTCGCGCACCCAGTTGACGTTTTTCAGGTGTTTATCGTTCTGGTTTGCGCCGCAAACAAAGTCTGCGAGTACAGCAGCACTGTGGTCAGCAACAACAGGAAACGAAAGTCCTACCGGACCGACCGAACCGGGTTCCGAACCGGTTGCCTTGCGAATTTCATCTGCACTGGCCATCCGCAGTGGTTTGGCAATCTCGTTCAGTGTCTCTACTTTTACGCTATTGAGCTCATGATCTCCGCGGAGAATGAGTGCAACAACACCACCGTCAGCACCTGCGACAATCAGCGTCTTAATCGTTTGTTGGGGCTGGATCGCGAGAAATTGGCATAGATTGGCAATAGTGTGCTGGCCAGGGGTGTCAATCTCGCCCATCGCTGTACCCGGAGAGGGTCTTTCAGCCAGTAGCGGTTCCAGGGTTACTTTTTCAATATTTGCTGAATAGCCGGCTTCGGGACAAAGGGCAATTGCGTCTTCACCTGAATCAGCCAATACATGGAATTCATGCGAAAAGCTTCCGCCAATGCTGCCACTATCTGCCTCGACAGCACGGGCTTCCAATCCCAGGCGATCAAAAATTCGCTGATAAGTGTCGTACATGGTTTGGTAACTATTGGCCATACCCTTTGTATCGGCATCAAAGGAATAGGCATCTTTCATAATGAATTCGCGTGCGCGCATGACACCGAATCGTGGCCGAATCTCATCTCGAAACTTGGTCTGAATCTGGAACAGGTTGAGAGGCAGCTGGCGATAGCTGCGTATTTCGGACTTGGCTAGGGTGGTGATCACTTCCTCATGGGTGGGGCCAAAACAGAAATCGCGTTGATGCCGATCAGTCAGTCTCAGCAATTCCGGCCCATAGTCCTCCCAACGCCCCGATGCACGCCATAGTTCAGCGGGTTGGATGGCAGGTAGCAGGACCTCCTGGGCACCACTTGCATTCATTTCTTCACGCACTACAGTTTCGACTTTGCGAAGCACGCGGTGACCCAGTGGTAGCCAGTTGTAGATACCGGCTGCGACCTGTCTGATCAGTCCGGCTCGGAGCATCAGTTGGTGACTAATAATCTCCGCATCGGCTGGGGTTTCTCTAAGGGTCGCGAGAAGAAACTGGGAAGTTCGCATGGTTGCTGCTTTACCTGGGTTGGCGAGAATCGCTAGTGTAAGCGGTTTGCGCCGTTCCCTCTAGGATGGTTGGCTGAAGTCTTGCCAATTAAGATTGTTAGAATATCCAGTTTGGGGCTCGCCAGGCTCTACTGGTTTGATCTTAACGCGCTGACCTTAATGGGTCAGTTAACAATTAGTCTTGGAAGACATGAACACGGTATCAGAAATTCTGTGGCAGCCTTCTTCTTCTAGAATTGCCAACGCGAACATCACGAAATTTGTCCGTCAAGTTGAGTCAAAAACTGGCCAGTCGTTGCCAGATTTCAATGCAGTACACGCTTGGTCAGTGGCACAGCCGAATGTATTCTGGGAGTGCCTGTGGGATTTCTGTGGCCTGCCTCCTAGATCACCTGATGAACGCACGGTAGAAAATCGTGATCACATGCCTGGCGCCAGGTGGTTTCCGGACAGCCAGATAAATTTTGCCAGCCACTTGTTGACCAGGCGGGACGATTCACCAGCGATGGTGTTTCGTTCCGAGAACTTAGTCAGACGGGTGGTCAGCCACGCGGAACTCTATCGGCAGGTGGCTGATATTGCCGCCGCGCTACGGTCAATAGGCGTTGAGGCGGGGGATCGAGTCTGTGCGTTCATGCCGAACATGCCTGAAACCATCTCCGCCATGCTGGCATCTGCATCGCTGGGTGCTATCTGGTCATCCTGTTCCCCGGATTTTGGTGTCCAGGGTGTGCTCGACCGGTTTGGTCAAATTAAACCAAAAGTATTGTTCAGTGCGGATGGCTATTTCTACAACGGCAATTCACATCACTCGCTCGAAAAACTGAATGCTATCCGGGCAGGGTTACCATCGCTGGAAAAGGTCGTAGTCGTCCCCCTGGTGACCGATCAACCCGACGTCAGGCGGATCACGGACGGTGTATTACTGGAGGAGTTTCTGGTTCCAACTGATTCTATCGAATTCAAAATACTGCCATTTAACCATCCCCTCTACATCATGTACTCCTCGGGTACGACGGGGGTTCCGAAAGCGATCATCCATGGTGCTGGTGGTACGCTGCTCCAGCATCTCAAGGAACACAGGTTGCATGCTGATGTCCACCCAGGCGATCGACTGTTTTACTTTACGACCTGTGGCTGGATGATGTGGAATTGGCTCGTGTCGGGTCTTGCCAGTGACGCGATTCTCGGACTGTATGATGGATCACCGTTCTACCCTGACGGAAACGTCCTTTTCGATTTCGTATCCGAGGAAAAAATGAATATCTTCGGCACTTCGGCTAAGTTTATTGACGCCGCAAACAAAGCTGGTATTCATCCGAAAGAAACACACGATCTGACTGACTTGCGTAGTGTGCTTTCCACAGGGTCACCACTGATGCCGGAAAGTTTCGATTATGTTTACCAGTCGATCAAACAAGATGTATGTCTGTCATCGATTTCAGGGGGTACCGATATCGTGTCCTGCTTTGTTCTTGGAAATCCGACATTGCCCGTGCGGCGTGGCGAAATCCAGTGTAAGGGGTTGGGGATGCAGGTGGAGGTCCGGGACGACTCAGGCGACATTCTGGAGCCGGGTCAGAAAGGTGAATTGACCTGTAGAAATTCGTTTCCCTGTATGCCTATTGGTTTCTGGGGTGACCCGAAAGATCAGAAGTATCATGCAGCCTACTTCGATAAATTTTCGAACATCTGGTGTCATGGCGATTATGTCGCTGAAACCGAGCACGGGGGGATGATTATCTATGGACGTTCTGATGCAGTCCTTAATCCCGGGGGAGTGCGGATCGGTACAGCCGAGATTTATCGGCAGGCCGAACAGATTGACCAAGTCATTGAAAGCCTGGTGGTCGGCCAGCAATTTGACGGCGATGTCCGAGTTGTACTGTTTGTGCGTTTAAGAGAGGGGACTGTCCTGGATAGTGATCTTGCGGATGTCATTCGTGCCAAGATTCGACAAAACACAACACCTCGTCATGTGCCGGCGCGAATCGTACAGGTATCTGACATCCCACGCACCAAGAGTGGCAAGATTGTTGAACTAGCGGTTCGCAAAGTCATTCATGGCGAACTAGTGAAAAACCGAGAGGCACTCGCAAACCCAGAGGCGCTCGACCTTTTTATAGATTTGCCGGAGCTAAAACATTGACCCTGAGCGATTTCCCGCAGAGGCCGGCTGATGATGTTCAATTGTGCCACTTAAAGTCAGTTGATGTGGACTCATAACACTGAATTGAAACCACCTGATTCTTATAGATGTTGACCTACCCCTCAATTGATCCCGTCGTATTTGCTGTTGGACCGCTAACGGTCCACTGGTACGGCGTCATGTATTTGATCGGATTCCTTGGCGGTGGCGCATTGGGTGTACTGCGTGCCCGAGCACCTGGCTCTACTTGGTCGTCACAGCAGGTCTGGGATCTCCTGTTTTATGTGGCCGTGGGGGTGATTGTTGGTGGACGCCTCGGTTACGTTCTTTTCTATAACGTCGGTTATTATTTGGAGCATCCGGTTGCCTTGATGTATATCTGGTCGGGCGGTATGTCGTTTCACGGTGGGTTGATCGGGGCCTGTGTTGCGCTTGCTCTGTACGCCAGGCGTTCCGGCCGTAGTTTCCTGTCCGTTTCAGACTTCCTGGCACCATTGTGTCCCCTGGGTCTGGGTGCGGGACGGCTGGGGAACTTTATTAACGAGGAGCTTTGGGGGCGGGTGTCAGATGTGCCCTGGGCGATGATTTTTCCATCTGCAGGTCCTTTAGCAAGACACCCGTCACAGATTTATGAAGCGGGACTTGAAGGGCTGTTGCTATTTTTGATCATCTGGACTTATTCATCGAAGCCAAGGGTTGCTGGGAGTGTGTCGGGACTTTTCCTTATCTGTTACGCGGTATTTCGGTTCACGGTTGAATTTTTCAGAGAGCCCGATGCCCACCTCGGACTGGTCATTCTCGATGGACTGTCGATGGGACAATTGTTGTGTTTGCCAATGCTGATCGCAGGACTTTGGCTCTTGTTGGCCAGTCGGTCCCGTCAGACTTGACACATGTTGGATTCGTGGGGAACTGGTCGATTGCTGCTGGGGCTGGTTAGTTATGGGGTATAACACGCCGGAGTGCTCAGTAGAAATAAACGTTATTTATCCCGGTCGCGATAAATTCTGATTAGTCTAGGCACAAACAAAGGCGTAGAGTTCGGTCTTCCCACAGGGTTTAAGCAGATCACACGGACCCCTTGGGCCACTGCCTAATCTAATACGGGCGCTATACCAGGAAAACATGGAGTGATGTGATGTTCACCAGCAATCCCTTCGCCGAAATTTCGGGCTTTCTGTCACCAGCCTTCATGCAGGCGTATGTCATTATCATGGTAGTACTGGTCGTGGGTGGCACGCTCTATGACGTCATTCATAAAAAAAGCGCCAAGTACTTCTTTAAAAACTGGCAACAACAAAAAAACAGTGGGGCGCGACAGGTCGGTGGTGGGGAAATTGTGGCCCTGGCGGTACGATCAGCCGTGGTCGACGGCCTAATGTCTGGTGAATTCTGTAATGCCCGGCGGAGAATTGCCCATCTTTTGACTATGTACGGGTTCCTCGCCCATGTCATTGCCACAGCCATTCTGGTGTTCTGCTATCCAACGTCTGTCACACCTGCGCCCGCCATTTGGCCCTTAATCTGGTATATCGGAGGTCTACTGGTTTGTGTTGGTGGCTACTGGTTTTGGTTCTTCATTCGAGTGGATGTTGTCGCAGAAGGTCACTCGCCATTTCGTATTGTGCGTGCCGACTTGTTCATCCTTTCGCTACTCATCAGCGTGACGTTGGGTCTGGTTTGGGGGTGGATGCAGGCAACAGATGCATCAGGGGCAAACCTTATGTTTGCGTTATACCTAATCGCGACCGCAGTACTTTTTGGATCTGTTCCGTGGTCAAAGTTCTCGCACATGTTTTTCAAGCCAGCGGCTGCTCTGCAGAAACGTATCGCAGAGGCGGATGGTTCACGGAGCAATTTGCCAGCCCCCGCAGATAAACCTGAAATTTTTGGAAGCAACAACAGACTGCCTCGGCAGTATTGATCGATACATCACTGGATTACTCGATACAGGAGATAACGGAACATCATGCCAACTTTTGTTTATATGACTCGTTGCGATGGCTGTGGACATTGTGTTGACATATGTCCTTCCGACATTATGCATATCGATAAAACGACGCGTCGTGCCTATAACATCGAGCCCAATATGTGCTGGGAGTGTTATTCCTGCGTAAAGGCCTGCCCGCAAAATGCGATAGATGCCCGCGGTTATTCAGATTTCGCACCACTCGGACACAGTGTGCGAGTACTCCGGGAAGAAGAAAAGGGCACGATTTCTTGGAAAATTAAGTTCCGTGACGGTCGCGAAAAGAATTTCGTCTCGCCGATCCGGACCACCAAATGGGGTTCTATTCAGTCACCGTCTGAATTTCCAGTACCTAATGCTGAAGACATTCATTCACAAGAACTGGCCCACGAGCCGGAGGTGCTGAATGTTCCGGGTGGATTACCAGCTCTTAGAGCTGATCAACTCAAACAGGGGGTGGTCTAGTGGGCCTGTTTTCGAATAGAAAAACTGTATTCGTCGATTCGGATATTCTTGTGGTCGGGGGTGGTATGGCCGGTTGTGGTGCTACCTACGAATCCAGGTATTGGGGTCGAGATCTAAAGATCGTTTGCGTCGAAAAAGCAAATATTGAGCGCAGCGGTGCTGTTGCACAGGGCCTATATGCAATCAACTGTTACATGGGTATGCAATGGGACGAGAACCAACCTGAAGACCATGTCCGCTACGCCCGCAACGACCTTATGGGTCTTGTTCGTGAAGATCTGGGTTATGACATCGCTCGCCACGTTGACTCTAGTGTGCACAAGTTTGAGGAGTGGGGCCTGCCGATCATGAAAGACCCGGAAACCGGGCGATATCTGCGTGAAGGGAAATGGCAGATCATGATACACGGCGAAAGTTACAAGCCGATCGTGGCCGAGGCGGCCAGGAAAGCTGCTACCGAAGTCTACAACCGCATTATGGTGACCCACCTGCTGATGGATGAGGCAAAGCCTAACCGAGTTGCCGGTGCGGTCGGTTTCAATGTCCGAACGGGAGATTTCTATGTTTTCCGTGCCAAAGCTGTCATTGTTTGCGCTGGCGGGGCTTCACACATCTTTAAGCCGCGGGCAACTGGTGAGGGCATGGGTCGCACGTGGTACGCCCCTTGGAGCAGTGCATCGGCTTATGCATTGCCGATACTTGTCGGTGCAAAAATGACGCAGATGGAGAATCGGATAACGCTGACCCGATTTAAGGATGGTTACGGACCGGTTGGTGCCTATTTTCTTCACCTCAAGACGTACACCGAGAATGCCTACGGAGAAGAATACGAATCTAAGTGGTATGACCATACGAAGGAACTGGTCGGAGATTATATCGATCGGCACCCTGTACCTACCTGCCTTCGCAACCACGCTTTCCTAGAAGAAACGAAAGCTGGCAGGGGTCCTATTCGCATGGTGACCAAAGAAGCTTTCCAGGATCCACACAAGGAGCAGGTTGGTTGGGAGAACTTCTTGGGAATGACGATCGGACAGGCAGTCGTCTGGGCGTCGCAGAATATTGATCCTAAGCATGTTAATCCCGAACTGACCACCTCGGAGCCTTATGTTATGGGATCTCACGCGACCTGTTCGGGTGCCTGGGCGAGTGGACCTTCAGATTATGCACCGTCAGATTACCAGTGGGGGTATAACCGAATGATGACCGTCGACGGATTATTCGGCGCCGGCGATACCATCGGTGGTACCGCTCACAAATTCTCATCGGGGTCGTATACGGAAGGACGAATTGCTGCAAAGGCGGCGGTAAACTATGTGAATGACATGAAGAACGACAAGTTTCAGGTCAGTGAAAAACAGTATCAAGACCTAAAGGAAACGATCTTCCAGCCTCTAGAGAATTACCAGGTTGGTCGAAATGAGATTGTCGCAGGAACCGTGTCGCCGAGTTATCTCCTGCCGCTGCATGGGTTACAGCGACTCGAAAAGATCATGGATGAGTATTGCGGCGGTATCAGTGCTAACTATATAACCAACGAGCCAATGCTGACCCGTGGATTAGAGTTGCTGGATATGCTGAAAGAAGACCTCAACCATCTCGGGGCTGAAGATCTTCACCAACTACAACGGGCCTGGGAGCTACAGCACCGGGTTCTGGCATCTGAATCAGTGACTCACCACACAATGTTCCGCACTGAGACCCGTTGGCCTGGGTATTACTATCGGGCCGATCATCCAAAACTGGATGATACTGATTGGCACTGCTTTACCTTATCCCAATACGACCAAGAGTCCGGCGAGTGGACAATGGAGAAAGCCCCCGTGTATCACATTGTTGATTGAACGGGGGTCCATCTTTCAAAATATTTTTCTGCGATGACGTGACGGTTGTAGCCCAACCGGGTGTATGAATAATGAGTCTTTCGCCCAGGGACGACGTCAGACAACACACCGATACAGATGATCCTGATGTCGTAGTGGTGAAATGAAGGTTTTGCTGCTCGGTGATACCCATGGCTGGGTCGATGACTCAATCGTGGAACTGGCAGCCGGTATGGAATTGGTAGTTCACACGGGTGACATCGGCAGTGCCTCGGTGCTGGCAGTGCTCAAATCCAGGTGTGGAAATGTGCTGACGGTGGCAGGCAACAACGATGTCCCTAAGAAGTGGCCTGCTGATGAACATCGTGTCTTATCCAAACTGCCGAAAAGCCTGCAGATTGATCTACCAGGCGGTGTTCTTGCCATCGAACACGGCCACCAGATCTGGGACACCGCCAATTACCATAGCCGACTGCGGCACAAGTATCCTGACACCCAAGCGATCGCTTACGGTCATACCCACATCCGGCGAATAGATACAACAATTCATCCGTGGGTTGTTAATCCTGGTGCCGCAGGACGGGTCAGAACTAAAGGAGGCGCATCATGTCTTGTACTGACTGCAAAACCTACTCGATGGAGCGTCCGGGAATTCGTCGTGGCGTAAATGCAATCGAATTGACCGAGACAGTTCTGTAAATTGCCTGTGAAGTATCACTACTTTATTTGTGACGTGTTTACTGAACAGCGGTTCGGTGGTAACCAGCTGGCTGTGTTACCAGACGCTCAGAAATTATCAGATTGGCAGATGCAGCAGATTGCGCGGGAGTTCAATTTCTCAGAGACAGCATTTGTGTTACCTGCTGAAGCAGGCCACACACGGAAGGTGCGAATTTTTACCCCCACAACAGAAATTCCTTTCGCCGGCCACCCAAATATTGGAACTGCATTTGTTCTGGCCGAAACCGGAGCGCTGGGTAAAGAGATTCCTGGTACCGTCTTGTTTGAAGAGAAGGCAGGCCTCGTATCAATCGAGATTCAGGCCGATCCAGGCGCTCCAACCTCGTTTGAGCTCAAGGCACCACAGGTCCTGACACTGCAAGAATTTCCAGCGATCGGGTCGGTGGCTAAAGCTTTGTCGTTGCGTGAAAACGAAATCGTTGTGACCACACATGCTCCAACGGTCGCATCGGTAGGACTTCCTTTTCTTTTTGTGGAAGTCGTTAACTCGTCCGTTCTAGCCCAGGTACGAATAGATATGGTTGGATTCGACCGTCTTCTTGTTGAGGGCGCAGTGCCTTATGTACATGTTTATACATCCAAAACCGGTGGTACGGATATCCAGGCCCGCGTATTTGCTCCTCTTGACGGTGTTGTCGAGGATCCGGCAACTGGCAGTGCCAACTGTGCACTGGCAGCTCTTTTGTCACATCATCGATCAGAGCGTGACGGTGAATTCAGTTGGTGCGTATTTCAAGGAATAGAACTGGGCCGGAGAAGTGTTCTACGGATTCGTGCGCGGAAAGAAAACGGTTGTGTTGTTGCTAGCTGGGTTGGCGGTACTTGTGTGATGGTCAGTGAGGGCTGGATCGATGCTGGCTGTAGCTAACAAAACTGTGTCAGGATTGTTCACCGCTGAGAAATAACCAGGTTTCAATGACGCTGTCAGGATTTAAAGACATGGTGTCGATGCCTTGTTCCATCAGCCAGCGTGCCAGATCAGGATGGTCAGAGGGGCCCTGGCCACAGATCCCAACATACTTGCCCTGTTTTTGACAGGCTGAAATTGCTAGTTGCAGTAGCATTTTGACAGCTGCATCGCGTTCATCGAACAGATGAGCAATGTCAGCCGAGTCGCGGTCCAGACCCAAAGTGAGTTGGGTCATGTCATTCGATCCGATCGAAAAACCGTCAAAATGCTGTAGAAACGATTCTGCGAGGAGTGCATTTGATGGGAGCTCGCACATCATGATGATCTTAAGATCGTTCTGACCTCGGTTAAGACCATTTTCTGCCAGCAAGGCGATCACTTGTTCTGCCTCTACCACCGTGCGTACGAATGGCACCATGATCCAGAGGTTTGTTAGCCCCATTTTCTCGCGAACATATTTGAGAGCACGGCATTCTAGTTCAAAGCATTCACGAAACCCCGCGTCTAGGTATCGAGATGCGCCTCTCAGACCGAGCATTGGGTTCTCCTCATGAGGTTCAAAGGCACTACCGCCGATGAGATTTGCGTATTCATTGGATTTGAAGTCGGACAACCGAACAATCACGGGATGTGGAGAAAAGGCGGCTGTAATCGTAGAGATTCCCTCGGCAAGCTTGCGTACAAAAAAGTCTATGGGGTCGGCATAACCAGCCGACGCGGTATTGATTTGATCCCTGACGTTCTGAGGGATCTGGTTACTGTGGAGCAGGGCCTTGGGATGAATACCAATAGTGTTATTGATAATAAACTCTAAACGCGCCAAGCCCACACCTGCATGCGGTAGTTTCTGAAAATCAAAAGCTCGGTCGGGGTTGCCGACATTCATGGTAATTTTGAAGGGAAGTTTCGGCATATCACCGAGCGGGACAGTTTCGATCTCGAAATCCAGTTCTCCCTGATAAACATAGCCAGTGTCGCCTTGAGCACAACTGACAGTGGCGGTACTAATTTTAGACAGTTGCCGTGTGGCATCTCCACAACCAACAACGGCCGGAATGCCGAGTTCCCGGGCAATGATAGCAGCGTGGCAGGTGCGACCTCCCCGATTGGTGACAATTGCTGCTGCCCGTTTCATGATCGGTTCCCAGTCTGGGTCGGTCATATCAGTCACCAGAATATCACCCGTTTTAACTGAATCTAGTTCGGTGATGGAGTTCACTACGCGGACCGTACCGCTGCCGATTTTCTGACCAACGCTGCGACCTTCTGTCAGCACTATCGCAGTTTCTTGAAGATGATATCGCTCAAGCGACTGTTGTGTGACACGGCTCTTTACCGTTTCCGGTCGTGCTTGGAGGATCCACAGTTCTTGCGTTTCGCCATCGAGGCCCCACTCAATGTCCATCGGGCGGCCATAGTGCTGTTCTATTCGGATCGCCTGCTGTGCCAGTTCTTCGATCTGCGCATCAGACAGCGAAAAGTGCTGTCGTTCGGCTGCGGTTGTTTCGATGACCCGTGTGGTTTCGGTTGCGGAATCGTCCGCATAGATCATCTTGCTGGCTTTGCTGCCAATTTTGCGGCGAAGGATAGCTGGTCTCTGGGCACGCAGTGTGGGTTTGTGCACATAGAACTCATCCGGGTTCACAGCGCCTTGCACGATGGTTTCGCCAAGCCCCCATGAGGCTGTGATAAACACGACATCGTCGTAACCAGATTCAGTATCAAGTGTAAACATCACACCACTTGATCCAAGATCACTGCGAACCATTTGCTGTATACCAACTGATAAAGCCACTTCACTATGATCGTAGCCCTGGTGGACTCGATAAGAAATTGCCCGGTCATTAAAAAGCGATGCAAATACTTCGCGGACGGCCATCAGTACGGAGGCTATGCCTCGCACATTGAGAAAAGTTTCCTGCTGGCCAGCAAAAGATGCATCGGGGAGATCCTCGGCGGTGGCAGATGACCGCACTGCGACAGGTGTGTCAGCTGAATTCCCTAGTTTCAGGTACGCAGCTTCAATCGCATCTTCCAAATCGCCTGTCAGTGGCGCGTTGACAAGCCACTCTCTGATTGTAGCTCCCACCTCGGCCAGCTGTTTCACATCGCTGACGTCCAGTTGAGCCAGGACAGCTTCAATCCGATCCTTCAATCCGGAGGCCACCAGATGATCCCGGTAGGCATGGACAGTGGTCGCAAATCCTCCGGGAACTTGAATTCCAGCAGAGGAAAAGCTCGAAATCATCTCGCCCAATGATGCGTTTTTGCCGCCAACGCGGCTTACATCATCCAAGCTTATCTGATCAAACCAGGCAATATATTCTTTCACTTACCCACCATTTGTTAGACAATATTATGTGGCCGGACCGTTGCCATCTTATGCCCCGGTTGTCTGGAACAGAACCGATAACTTGACGGCCAGGGCCTATTTTGCTCGACAAACCCATTGCGAGGCTAGACCAAATTGTCAAAAAGAACCGTATTTGTTGTGTCCGATCGAACCGGGATCACTGCAGAGATCCTCAGTCACAGCCTGTTGACTCAGTTCCCGGACGTAAAATTTCACACAAGAGCCCTGCCATTTATCGACACTCCTGAAAAGATGGTACACGTTGTTCGCGAGATCAACGAAGCGGCTGATAATGACAACGCAAGGCCCTTGATCTTCGCCACTTTCGTCAGTTCACAGCTTTTTGAAGGTATTCGGCAAGCCCGCGGTTTTTTCGTCGATTTATTTGGAACGTTTCTGAAGCCGTTAGAGACGGAACTACAGTCGGCGTCGAGCCACCAAATCGGCCATAGTCATGGTGTGGTCGACCGAGATCGCTACACTTCACGTATCAGTGCAGTCCACTATGCGATGGACTGTGACGATGGTGTCAGTATCGATGACTATAATAAGGCAGATCTCATCATCTTGGGCGTGTCGAGGACTGGTAAAACCCCGGTCTGTTTGTATCTGGCCATTCATTTCGGCCTGTTTTGCGCGAATTATCCACTGACGGAAGAAGATTTTAATGACGGTGCACTGCCAGCGATTTTGCAGCCGTTTCGCGCTCGCCTGTTTGGCCTGACCATAGAGTCTGAGCGACTCTGCCAAATTCGTACGGAGCGCAGACCAGACAGCCGTTATTCATCCCGACAACAGTGCGAATACGAGTTGGCCCAAGGCCAGGCTACTTTTCGGCGCCACTCGATTTCATTTACGGATACGACTCAAATGTCGATAGAAGAAATAGGCACGACTATTCTCCAGAAGATGAAGATTCGACGCGAACTGCTCGGCTAAGCCTCTCCTCAAACGAGTGTTAAATAAATGAAGAGCCCCCGAGTCGGATTTGTCAGTCTTGGTTGCCCCAAGGCCCTGGTTGATTCTGAGCGGATACTGACCCAGCTGCGTGCTGAAGGCTATGTAATTTCGGACAACTATTCCGATGCGAGCATAGTGGTGGTTAATACGTGTGGCTTTATCCAGGCTGCCGTTGAAGAATCCCTGGAGGCAATAACCGAAGCACTCGATGAGAACGGGAGAGTCATTGTTACTGGATGTTTGGGGACTCGAAATCAGGAGATACTGAGACGCTTCCCTGAACTGGTTGCTGTAACTGGACCCGATTCTGCAGAGTCCGTTATGGAGGCAGTTCGAGCGGAGCTGCCCCCTGGTCATGCCCCATTTCATGATTTGTTGCCACCCGGGGGAATAAAACTAACGCCGCGCCATTACGCGTATCTTAAGATCGCTGAAGGGTGTAATAACTCCTGTACATTCTGCGTGATTCCAGGAATGCGTGGCCGTCTGGTCAGTCGGTCCATCCACGACATTATTGATGAAGCCAGCGCATTGGTCGATGCAGGTGTCAAGGAGTTGTTGGTGGTCTCTCAAGACACTGCTGCGTATGGTGCGGACGTGAAGTACCGTACGGAACTGACCCGTGGGCGTCCGATGCGTTCGCATATCAATGACCTGACCCGGGTGCTCGGTGAACTGGGCATCTGGGTGCGACTTCACTATGTGTATCCTTATCCCCATATCGACGAATTGATACCGCTTATGAGTGAAGGGTTTGTCGTGCCATATCTGGATGTGCCGTTCCAACACTGTGTACCGCGTGTTCTCAAGCGTATGAACCGTCCAGCCAATGCTGAAAATAATCTGGCGCGTATTCGTATGTGGCGAAGTATTTGTCCAGAACTCACTATCCGCAGTACTTTCATAGTTGGGTTTCCTGGCGAGACGGAGGATGAATTTAAATTGTTGCTTGATTTTTTGACCGAGGCACAACTCGACAGAGTGGGCTGTTTTGCCTATTCACCGATACAGGGAGCTGCTGCTAATGAGTTGGACAATCCGGTTCCTGAGGAAGTCAGGGAAGAACGTTTGGCCCGTTTCATGGCTGTACAGGAAGAAGTCTCTGCTCAAAGATTGCGGCGTAGAATTGGCCAAACATGTGCGGTTCTAATCGATGCTCACTCCGAGTCAAGCGCGCTCGCCCGCAGCGTTGGAGAATCACCCGAGATCGACGGTGTTGTCATCGTTCACGATGGTGTTGATATTGAACCGGGGCAGTTTGTTGATGTCCGTATTACCGGAAGCGACAACCATGATCTGTATGCTCAAAAAGTCTGATAGTGCTCATTGGACAGCCGCAAGGTCCTGAATGACTTGCGTAAAAAGCGCTGGCTAGAATCACCATGGGGGACTCCGATCGCTCGTTGTTCGCTATAATTCGCGCTTTTTTCACACGCTAGCTGGCTTTAGTTATGGATGAACACGTGAACCAAGTTAATCGTCGGCGGACTTTCGCCATCATCTCGCATCCCGATGCGGGGAAGACGACCCTGACGGAGAAATTTCTTCACTATGGTGGCGCCATTCAGGCGGCGGGCACGGTGCGAGCCCGTAAGACAGGACGTTATGCGACTTCAGATTGGATGAAGATGGAGAAGGAAAGGGGGATATCCGTAACGTCTTCAGTCATGCAGTTTGAATATCGTGAACATGTTATCAATCTGTTAGATACGCCGGGGCATGCCGATTTCTCGGAGGATACCTATCGTACTTTGACAGCGGTGGATTCCGCACTGATGGTAATCGATGCAGCAAAGGGCGTAGAAGACAGAACTATTAAGCTGATGGAGGTGTGCAGGCTGCGCGATACACCGATTATGACATTCATCAATAAGCTTGATCGGGAAGGCCGCGATCCGGTAGAACTGCTGGACGAGGTGGAGTCGGTGTTGGGAATTCGGTGCGCACCCATGACATGGCCTGTGGGGACTGGGCGCCATTTTTGTGGGGTCTACCGACTTTACGATGACAACATTCACCTGTTTGAAAGAAAATCAGGAAATTCGGTGTCGGGTGAAAGGACAATCTGCGGTCTTTCAAATCATGATCTGGACGACGCGATTGGTGCGGATGCTGATCGGCTGCGGGAGGAGATCGAGCTGCTGACTGGAGCCAGCTACACTTTCGATCTGCAGGCCTATCTGCAGGCGCAGTTAACGCCTGTTTTTTTTGGTTCAGCACTTGCCGGTGAAGGTACTGACGAGTTGATTGACTGTTTTGTAGACTACGCGCCCTGCCCGGGACCTCGGGATGCTGGCTCCCGAGAAGTCGATAGCGGTGAGCAAAAATTCACCGGGGTTGTCTTCAAGATTCAAGCCAACATGGACCCGTCACATCATGATCGGGTGGCATTTCTGCGCATTAATTCCGGTGTTTATCGGCCGGGTATCAAGCTTCATCAAGTCCGGGCAGATCGGACCACGCCCATTCACAGGGCCATCACTTTTCTGGCTTCAAAGCGCGAGTCGGCGGAGTCGGCATACGCAGGTGACATCATCGGTTTGCACAATCACGGTACTATCCAGATTGGAGACACATTTACCGAGGGCGAGAATCTAAAGTTTGCAGGTGTGCCCAATTTTGCCCCGGAGCTTTTTCGACGGGTACGCCTCGATGACCCGTTGCGGGCAAAGGCGCTGCACAAAGGGCTAGATCAGTTGAGCGAAGAAGGTGCGACCCAGGTGTTCAGGCCACTGATGTCGAATGATGTGATCCTGGGTGCGATCGGAATACTGCAGTTTGACGTGGTCGTACACCGCCTGCGGCATGAGTATGGTGTGGACTGCAGCTTTGAATCGGTGCAGGTAGCGACTGCTCGCTGGGTTGTCTGCGATAAAAAGTCTGATTTTGAAGCATTTCAGAGAAAAGCTAGACAGAATCTGGCACTCGATGCGGGCGGAGATCTAACCTACATCGCGCCGAATCTGGCTAATTTAAGTTTGGCCATGGAGCGCTGGCCGGATGTTCAGTTCAAGAATACCAAAGAATTATAGTAATATAATTATTTAATAAACTAATAAACTAATAAATAATTAAAATATATATTTTTGTGCAATCTCCAATGAAATGGCCGCGACGGTTGAATATCTGTCGGCCTTAGTTGTTGCACTATTGATTAATACCGCTGATGCCGGGCATCAGGGCAATCGGATGTCAGTGTCGTGGCCAGGGTCTGACGGTTTCGGATCAGAGAAACTTGATCGAAATCAAAGTACCGACGCTACCTTGGGTTACGACCCTTGCAGCATTCGCGATACACTTCCCTGTGAGAGATAAACCCCTGGAGAGCTTAGATGAGATTTACCAAAGTACTGGTGCTGGCCTCAGTGATGATGGGCTCAGTTGTATGGACAAGTGTTAGCGCCGATGGAGAGGCAGTCTACAACAGTGGCTGTATGGCTTGTCATATGCCCGGTGTCGCCGGCGCGCCTAAACTGGGCGACAAAGAAGCTTGGGCCGCCCGTATCGCACAGGGCATAGAGGTGATGTATGAGCATGCTATTCAGGGATTTCAAGGCCAGACCGGCATGATGCCTGCCAAGGGCGGTTTCGTTCATCTGAGTGACGATGACGTCAAAGCGGCGATCGACTACATGGTGAGTCAGTCCCAGTAAATTGTTGCGCTGATCTACATCAGCGCCACAGAGACGTTTGATCAAGGAAGCCCTTGAGCGCGCGGTAGAGTAGTGCTGGATCGTTGCGCCCGGTGAGCTCGCGCACGGAGTGCATGGCCAGCTGCGGGGATCCAATATCTACTGTTGCGACGCCCAGTTCGGCCGCTGTTATTGGTCCGATGGTACTGCCACACGCCATATCATTTCGCATGGCAATCTGTTGAACGGGTATATCAAGGGATTGGCATAAATTGCGAAACAGCGCCGCAGTTTCACTGTTTGTTGCGTATCTCTGGTTAGCGTTGTATTTGATGACCGGACCACCGTTGAGGCAAGGCCGGTGCTGTGGGTCATGCTTGTCTTCGTAATTAGGATGCAGCGCATGCGCATTATCAACGGAAAGCAACACGGACGAGTCCATGGCCCTGTCCATCGTTTCTCCAGTCCCACATAGACGTTCGAGTGTAGAACGTAGAAATGGTCCTTGGGCACCGCTGGCCGACAGGCTGCCAACCTCCTCGTGATCATTACAGACCATCACAGCAGAGGTATCTCCAGAGGTGTCGATTATGCTTCGACAAGCGGTATAGCAACTCAAAAGGTTGTCCAGCCTTGAGGCAGCGATGAAGTCATCATTTAGCCCGATAACTGCAGGTGGTTGCACGTCGTAACAGCTGATTTCGTAGTCCAGGACCTCGGCAACAGGTAGGTTGGCGTGCTCATGCTGGATTTGGCCAAGAAGCAGTTGTCGGAAACTTTTGCGGTCGCCATCACCTGAACTCACTAGTAAAACCACTTCTTTTTGTGGATTGATGGTCCTGTTTTTATGCACATCTCGATTTAAATGAATTGCGAGACTGGGCACTGTCGCCACAGGGCGTCGAAAGTCGATGAGCACACTGTTGATCTCTCCGTTTTCCATACGGCAAGTGACTTTGCCGGCCAGAGAAAGGTCTCGGTCAAACCAGGGTGAGAGCAAGACCCCACCGTAAATTTCTACACCCAGCTGCAAAAAGCCCTGACGCCTGATCTCGGGTGCGGGTTTGATCTTGAGACAAGGGCTGTCGGTGTGGGTGCCGATCAGCCTCAGCCCCCCATCAGTTGGATGAACAGAGCCTGTTCTGATTGCTGCGATTGACGAGCCATTGCGAACGACAAAGTAACGTCCTCCAGGTTTAAGCGACCAGCTGTTGTGTTCTGCAAGTTGTTCAAACCCTTCCGCTGTCAACAGCTGCTTTAGTTGTTTCACTGCATGAAAAGGAGTCGGTGAGTCAGCTAGAAACTCTAGTAGCCCGTTATTGAAATCTGATTCATTCATAGCCTGGTATTCTCTGTGTCAATGGTGTTCCCTTCGGGTAGCCATGTTGCGGGCTCGTGACGAGCCCCGAGACTGGCAAAGTCGAAAAGACTTGTGTCGGCGAGTTGGCTGGGTGAGATGCTCGTGACGCTTCGGAATATGGTCGCTGACCGACCAGGGTACTGCTGTTCCCAGTCAGCGAGCATTCGTTTGACAGTTTGGCGCTGGAGGTTCGGCTGTGAGCCACAAAGATTGCACGGAATAATCGGAAACTTTTTCAGCTGGGCGTATTGCGCGATATCTTTTTCAATGCAATAGGATAGTGGGCGTATGACTACATTGTTTCCGTCATCGCTCAACAGTTTGGGTGGCATTGCTTTGAGTCGACCACCAAAAAACATGTTGAGGAAAAGTGTTTCAACAATATCGTCTCGATGATGGCCTAAAGCGATTTTTGTCATCTTCTCTCTTTTTGCAAAGCTGTACAGTATTCCCCGACGAAGTCGTGAACAAAGGCCACACATTGTTTTGCCCTCGGGGATGATATTCTTGACGACACTATAGGTATCCTGATCGATAATTCGGTAATCGACCCCGAGCCCCTGCAGGTAAGCTTCAAGTCGTTCGGTTGGAAATCCAGGCTGGTTCTGGTCAACATTGACGGCGGTTAACTGGAAGTCGATCGGTGCTCTGATTTTCAATCGACACAGAATATCCAGCAGTGAGAAAGAATCCTTACCACCGGAAATACAGACCATAACGCGATCGCCTTCTTCGATCATGTTGTAGTCCTGTATGGCTCGTCCGACCTCGCGACGAAGTCGTTTTTCAAGTTTCCGTGATGTGTGGCTGGGGTGTAAAGTTGTCATTGTCATGTTGTAACCGGATATATCTGTCAGATGTTCTTTCCGAACCCACAATAGTGCGCTTTGTGTTAGGGTCGCGCAATGCGTTCTCCGAAAGGCGAATCATACACAGGGAACAGAATTCTTGCGGCTCGCTAAAGTAATCAGCTGGGTGGTTGTCTGTTTCTGTGGCCTCATTCTGTTTCTGGCGTCCATTATTCAGTGGGTTGATTGGAGTCGCTATCGCGATGCTGCGGCACAGCAGATAAGCAAAGCAATCGATCGACCAGTGTCGATTGAGCAGGGCTTGTCAGTTCGTCTTTTCCCCTCAGTTCGGCTAGAGGTCAGGGGGCTGGCTGTGGGTAATCCAGTTGGCAATTATCAGGAACATTTCCTGACAGTAGAGAACGTTCAATTTGAACTGGATATGGGGGCTCTTGCAGAAGGGAAATTGCTTATTCGCGAGATTTCTCTGGAGCGGCCGACCCTGCTGTTGGAAGTCGGCCCCAATGGTCGTCCTAATTGGGAGTCTGATCGGGGACTAACAGTGCCGGTTCTACCACTTCCTGTCAGTCGAGTTTCGGTGGTAGACGGCACCCTCACTTTTGGATCTGGCGTTAAGTCAGATCGGTGGGAAATCCGGGCCGATACGCTGGTCTATGTTTTTCCACGTGAGGGTCAAAATCAACAAGGTCAGATCAACGGGCAACTGAGCTATGCCGGAGACGCTATTGAAGTGAGTGGCGTACTGGGGTCTCTTAACGGTCTGGATTCGGATCAGTTGGCACCAGTCAATCTGGCTTTCAAGGGTAACGCTATTAGTGGCATCGTCTCTGGCGTGGTCAGCAATCTGCGAAAAGCGCCTAACGCTGATCTGCATCTCGACGTATCGACAGGACGCCTCGAAAGAAATCTGACTGATCTATTGCCCGGCCTGCCATGGCAGGCCGATGCGATTTTCAGTGGTACAGTGAGTGCAGCGGGTCACCTCGTCGGAAACCCGGGACGGGACCTTCGACTGGAATCGGTCCGGTTGTCCACAACAGCACAGCCGTTTAATTTTACAGCGCAGGGTGATCTCGATCTGGTGCCAGCCAGCGTCAGACTGAACCGTTCAATGGGTGAGCTGCGTCTACAGGTGAAGCATCAGAGGCTTCAGAATTTCACGGCGCTCATGAGCCTTGATGTACCGACAGATCTCCGTGTCTCGGGCCAGGGTATATTGTCCGGGCAGCCGGGAAATTTCCGTTTGGACCAGATTATGTTGATCGGAGAGAGCCCACATCTGGGTATCCAGTTAACAGGCAATGTGAGTCAATTGGGCTCATCCGACGGCCCGGATCTTGCGCTCAATATTGACGCAACCTCGGACAAGCTGACAGAACTGTTGAGGCAATTCAAACTTGAGATGCACTTAAACGGTAGCGCACAGGTGACGGGCGCTTTACGAGGCAGCGACAAAGGTTACCGGTTAAGTGATCTTGCTGCTTCTTTTGAATCTACAGATCTGATGCTCGACGGCACAGGTCAGTTCGATCTGTTGCAAAATAGTTTGGAAGGGCAATTCGAATTTACCGCAAGAACTGAAAGTATCCAGAGCCTTGCCGGCAGTTTGGGTACACAGCTCCCCGTCGATGCTACCGCGAGTACAAATGGCGTTCTCACCTGTGCCAATAGCAGCTGTAGCATAGAGGTCGTGAATGTCGGGATCAGTTCCCCTCAACTGGAAGTCAGCGGCCGTGGGCGGGTTGACAGACTGGATGAGCAGCCGCAGTTGGCACTGAATTTCGAAGGCAACACTGAAGATATTGCGGTGCTTGCCCAAGCCTGGGGCAGACAATGGCCGATCCCTCCCCATCTGGAGGCCAGCGTCACAGGCTGGCTTGATTTACATGGCAATGAGGCTCGACTGTCCGGGCTGGTGGGTCAGATTTCCGGTGCTGGGCTGAGTGGTCGGTTTACGGGTAGCCTGATCAATTTAATGCATGTTCCACGGCTGACGTGGGATCTTAATCTCGATGTAGCTGAACTGGGCCGGCTGATTGAATACTATGGCGGGCCAGGGGATTATCACGAATCCGCACAGGTTCGGTTACAGGTACGCCCGTCCGATAAGCGAGCGTTACCGCTGACGGTACACGGTGAATTGCTGACTGATGCTCTGGCTGCTGAGCTCACTGGTGAGTTTGAATCATTTGATGGTCAGTCCGGATTCAGTGCCAGTTTTGCCCTGACCGCGGAAGATTCTCACGAATTGCGCCAGATCACAGGTGTTGGTTTACCTCCCATGGGTCGGTTGCAGGTGACAGGCGAGGTCAGACGTGCAACGGATACACACGAATCAATAACAGGATCGGTTAACCTCGAGTCGGAGAAACTCGGTCAGTTTTCGGCAGAGGGAATTTTGGGGAAGCAGTGGAAGATAGGTTCGCAGCTTGAGTTGAAGTTCAAGGTGGATCGTCTGTCCAAGGCGATAGCTGTGCTTCCAATTCCATTACAGGGAAACGTGCCCTTACAGGCACAGGCGATCGTCCGCACAGATGGTGAGACGCTTCAGGTGACAGAACTTAGGGTGACGGTGGGCCGCAACGATATCAGTGGAGAAATATCCTATCCGCTGAATGTGGCCGATAGCAATCGACAGAAAATTGACGGGAGACTGGCATCGGAATATTTCAATCTGAATGATTTTTTTCCGAAGAAAGAAAAGAAGTATCTGTTTGGAGAAGAACTCATACCGCTGACATGGGCGGATCGCTATGACGTTGATCTGGAATATTCTGCGGGACACCTGCTGCGCCGTAACTACGAAATTACGGATGCTACAGCACTGCTGACCTCGCTCGACGGCCTGGTCAACATCCGACTGCAGGGAATTTCAGCTGGCGGTGACCTGGAAGTGCAGCTCGACCTGGATACCCAGGTGGACCCACATCCAGCGAATTACGCCTATGACTGGAAACACCTGGATCTTGACCTGTTGCCTGTTGCACTGAAGGGTAAACGGGACATATCAGGATCTTTAAGTACGCGCGGCTATATATCAGGATCGGGGAGATCGCTTCACGAGATTGCACAAAGTGGCAATGGTTATCTATTTACCGAGCTTGAAGGTATAAAGTTTCCCCGCGGTCGCGAAGAATTGTTGACGACGACACCGCTCAGCATCACAGAACAGGTTCTGCGTGGTGTTAGCCCATGGGCAGAGCGAAAAAAATATTATGATATCAAGTGTGGTGTTATCGGTATGCTAATCACAGATGGTGTGGCGGAGAGTCTGGCACCACCCAATCACACCATCGCTTTAAAAGCTGAGGAGTTTGAATTATTGGCCTTTGGTAAACTCGAGCTTTCCACGGAGAGCCTGAGTCTACACGTTCGCTCCAAGCCACGCCGGGAAGGCATATCGCCCGCCAGCTTTATAGAAGAGTCTGGTTTATCCCTGTTGTATCCGCCCTATTTTGTAATCGAAGGCTCACTACGGAGACCTGTTGCAGTGCCCGATCCTGGCGGGAAAAATCTCGTGGAATTATTAAAACTTGAAGACAATGACATTCTGCAAAGTTTAAAGTTGGGTGCGGCCTGGGCTACCGGTGGCACGTCGGCTCTGGTTCTCAGCTTGTTGAATCAGTTGGATGATGAGGATGGCGGATGCCAAGGAGCCCGGCAACGTTCGGAGAAATTGTGGAAACAATAACAGTATCAATGAGCAAATTCAGACGGTAACGTGCAAGGTTGTGCGGATGAGAACCCGATCTGAATGGCACAAGCACGTGGGTTCCCCTCGCTTATGGAGCGGACTACAATCCTGTACCACGTTCCAGTGTTTGATACCAACTGATCGGGAATTACTAATGCTTAAAGGTAATCGCGATGACGGACAATAGGCAGCGCTCCGCTACATCCGGGCGAATGGGGGGGCGGGTCGCAAGGCAAGCGCTACGCGCTGCGCCGATACCTGAGGATGAACGCGCTGTTCAGCCTGGTCAGACATCAGGACGATATCAGCCGCTCACAGAATCTGAAGTGTTGCGTATTCACCAGGCAGCATTGGAAGCGTTGGAGCAGATCGGTATTGCAAACGCCATACCATCCTGTCAGGAACTGGTGACCGGAGCAGGCGGCTCGATGACCGAAGAGGGCCGTCTTCTGTTTCCTCGATCACTGGTTGAGGATATCGTCGCCTCGGCAGCACGGGATATCGTCCTTCCTGGCCAAGACCCTCGTTACGATATGCACCTCACCGGCAACAGGACATATTTCGGTACTGCGGGTGCGGCTGTCCATATTGTAGATACCCAAAAACGCGAATATCGAGAATCGATGCTGCAGGATCTTTATGATGCCGCACGCATCGTGGACGCCATGGAGCATATTCATTTCTTTCAGCGCTCGATGGTGCCACGAGATATTGAAGATCCACGGGAAATGGATTTCAATACCTGCTACGCGTCGATTGCCGGAACCACAAAGCATGTGGGCACCAGTTTTGTAGCCCCTGACCATGCGCACGAGGCCATCGATATGCTGGAGATAGTGGCCGGTGGTGAGAAAAAGTGGCGGGAAAGGCCGTTTGTAAGCTGCTCGTGCTGTCATGTTGTACCGCCACTTCGATTTGCCGAGGACGCCTGTCGGGTATTGGAGGTCTGTGTTAGCCGCGGGATGCCTATTTTGTTGTTGGCCGCGGGTCAGGCTGGCGCAACCAGTCCGGCGGCGCTTGCCGGTTCTGTGGTTCAGGAGACGGCTGAGGTGCTGGCCGGTCTGGTCTACGTAAATTTATTATCTCCTGGTCACCCGGCGATCTTCGGTACCTGGCCATTTGTTTCTGATCTTAGAACCGGGGCTATGAGCGGTGGCAGTGGCGAACAAGCGGTTCTCATGGCGGCCTGCGGCCAGATGGGACGGTACTACGACTTACCAACCGGTATTGCCGCCGGTATGGCCGACTCCAAGCTGCCGGATGCACAGTCAGGCTATGAGAAGGCTTACACAAATGTCCTAGCCGGACACAGTGGCGCGAATCTGATCTACGAATCAGCGGGTATGCACGCCAGTCTTCTGGGTTGCTGTCTGGAAAGCTATGTCATCGATAACGATATGCTGGGTGCAATCAACAGAACGATACGGGGTATCGAGGTCAACGAAGACACCTTATCTCTAGAGGCAATGCGTGATGTGTGTCTGGATGGGCCCAGTCACTTTCTGGGGCACGAGCAGACTAGGGCGCTGATGCAGCGGGATTATGTGTACCCGGACTTAGGTGATCGAAATAGTCCTAAAGACTGGAACGAGGCCGGTCGACCAGATCTTCTCGAGCAGGCCAGGTGCCGGGTAAAGCAACTTCTGTCCGCACCCAAACCCCAACACATACCTGATGATATAGACAGTCAGATTCGTGAGCGATTTCCCGTCAAGCTGCCGCTTGAATCTATGAGCGACTAATCTGGCGACGACTGGTTGTTTTTCAAGGTGCCAGCCGTTCGATCGACCAGTTGTCAGCGTTGTCAAGCACGTAGACAAATCGGTCATGCAGACGATCTGGCTGGCTCTGCCAGAATTCAATGGTTTCTGGGGTGACGCGGAACCCTCCCCAAAAATCAGGCAGCGGGACGTCTCCGGCACTGAACTTCTGTTTCATTCTGGCCAGGGTAGTCTCCAGCACAGTCCGGGAAGAGATCACACTGCTCTGGTCAGATGTCCAGGCTCCGAGCTGACTTCCCCGGCTTCTCGATAGAAAGTAGCGCAGTGACGCTGCGGTTGGAATTCGCTGGGCGATGCCGGTTATTGTGACCTGTCGTCCCATACTGAACCAGGGAAACAGCAGAGAAACACGCGGGTTCTCTGCGATCTGCTGTGCTTTACGGCTGCCGTAGTTGGTAAAGAAAACAAACCCATCACGGTCGTAAACTTTAAGCAGCACCGTTCTAACTGTGGGCGATCCGTCTGCTGACGCTGTGGCCAGAGACATGGCATTAGGAGCGGGCATATTTTTCGCACAGGCCTGGCCAAACCAAGCTTCAAACTGATCAAAAGGGTCAGGCAGTAGGCTCTTGGGATCCAGCGGTTCGCGAGAAAAATCCTGCTTGATCTCTTCAGGTATTTTCATGGACATTCTGGGGAACTTTGGTCGGATCAGGTCGTTATTGACCCAATTGTGAAGGTCAGGCGCAGTCCGTAACTGAAGAGCGATAATTCGTCTGTGGATTATGCAGAGGAAGATTTTGCAAAGCAGTTTACGCGCATCAGTTGACCCTTACCGGAATTTCTGAAATGCGCTGGCGCCATAACTCAGGCCCTGTACGGTGTACAGAAGTTCCATTACTGTCTACGGCGACCGTAACCGGCATGTCCTTGACCTCGAATTCATAGATTGCTTCCATACCGAGGTCTTCAAAAGCAACGACACGTGCTGAGCGAATGGCCTTGGATACTAGATAGGCAGCACCACCAATGGCAATCAGATACACCGCGCGGTGCTTTCGAATCGAATCGATCGCGCTGGGCCCACGCTCCGCTTTTCCAATCATGCCGATCAGCCCTGTTTCTGCGAGCATCATTTCTGTGAATTTGTCCATACGTGTCGAAGTGGTCGGTCCGGCAGGTCCGACCACTTCATCACCGACCGGGTCAACAGGGCCCACGTAGTAGATCAGCCGATTGCTAAAATCTACCCCTTCAGGCAATGGTTCGCCACGGGTGACCAGATCGGCAATCCGTTTGTGCGCTGCATCTCTTCCGGTGAGAATTTTTCCGGACAGCAGTAGATTTTCTCCTGGTTGCCAGTTTGCAATGTCATTACGAGTGAGTATGTCCACATTGATCTGTCGACCCTGACTTGCGACGTCGGACCCTATCTCCGGCCAGTTGCCAAGGTCTGGTGGTGTCAGCTTGGCAGGTCCAGTGCCATCCAGAGAAAAGTGTATGTGCCGCGTGGCAGCACAGTTGGGAATCATCGCGACAGGGAGGGAGGCAGCATGGGTGGGGTACGACAGGATCTTGACATCCAGCACGGTCGTGAGGCCACCAAGGCCCTGAGCACCGATACCCGTCTGGTTAACTCGTTGATAGATCTCAAGGCGCAGCGCATCGATATCGTTGTCCGGCCCCTTCGAGATCAACTCATCTATATCAATTGGTGACATCAGGGATTCCTTGGCCAGCACCATCGCTTTTTCCGGGGTTCCCCCAAGGCCTATCCCAAGAATACCTGGCGGGCACCAACCGGCCCCCATGCCCGGTATCGTCTCCACCACCCAGTCTGACAGGCTGTCACTGGGGTTCAAGGTGCTAAATCGGGCTTTGTTTTCCGATCCGCCACCCTTGGCGGCGAGTGTGATTTCTATCGTATCACCGGCTACGAGTTCGGTGTGTACAACAGCCGGTGTGTTGTCCCCCGTGTTGTGTCTTTTACCGATTGGGGGCGACACCACTGAGGCTCGAAGAGGATTATCCGGGTTGGTGTAGGCTCGACGGACACCCTCATCGACCATTTCCTGAACCGAATCATTGGTATCGAAATCGACATTCAGTCCAAACTTAAGAAACACGACAACGATGCCTGTATCCTGACAAACTGGCCGTTGCCCCAGGGCTGCCATCTTCGAATTGAGTAGTATCTGGCCGATCGCATTTTTAGCTGCTGGAGATTCTTCCCGTTCGAAGGCTCGAGTCATTGCTCGAATAAAGTCGGGTGGATGGTAGAAAGAGATGTACTGCAGACCGTCGGCGATGCTCCCGACAAAATCTTCTCTCGAAATGACGCTCATGGATTCTCCGGCAGATTCAGTTCGGGCAAAGTGGTGTATTGATCGATCCAGGCTTGAATCATAGTTGGAGTGTATCAAACCATGCAGCTTCGCTACCTCTTTCATGGACAGGTGCTTTTCACCCCGTGTGTAAGTTGTTAGGATCAAGGCTGGGTGTGGCGTTAAATCTAGATCTTATGCAGTGTCTCCTCTTCGTCGGCACGGACGATCAATATTGCTTGTAACCAGACCTGAGCAATTCTGTCTCCGCAGGTGGCCTCTGCCACTTGTATGGATGGTCGTGGCTGGGTTTCTGACTTGGATGTATCCAGCAGATCAATCGGCCGCTGACCACCTGGTCCAACATCACAAACTCAAGTGTGGTCAGTATTTTCCCTGTCCCGACGCGCTTCGACGGAGGGTCGATTTTTGGATCGATGTATATGGTCGATGGAGGACCAACGATGCGATTCTCCATGATGCGCAGAGGCCCCATCGGGTTTACAAGATCATCAAGGGCAAAGCGTGTGGGACAAAGGGCAACACACAGTTCATTAAAGAACAGAAGCGCCAGATACGCCTACGGTTAGAACGCATTGCGACTCTGATTGAGCAAAACAAAACAATCACTCAGGCAAAAGATAAGCACTACCTCAATATGTTTCCTGAACGGTCGCCAGCTGTACTTCGTCGTGCGACCAGGAACCTTCGATGTCAGAGTGGAAACAAAGATGGTTTTCGGAATGCGTTGCGCCGATTTGGGACCTATGGACCGATTGTCAGGCGGGTACTCAAAGACGCGGGGCTGCATCAGGATATTCAATACCTGCCATTTGTAGAGTCTTCTTATAACCCCGAAGCGTATTCCAGAGTAGGGGCTGCAGGTATGTGGCAGATCATGCCACGGACTGCACGTGTATTGGGACTTGAGTTAAATGCGACTATGGACGAGAGGCTGGATCCGGAAGCGGCCAGCTGGGCAGCGGCGCGCTATCTCAAAGATAGTCGAAAAAATCTGACTGTTGCGGCCCGGTCGAAGAAAGCCAACGTGTCCGACAGCGAACTGACCCCGTTTGTAATTACCTCGTACAACTATGGTGTTAACGGTATGCGAAGAGCCATAAAGAAACTCGGTCCGGATTTTCTTACAGTTCTAAACCGTTATCGAACCAAAAAATTCCGGGTTGCGGTCAAGAATTTCTACGCAGGTTTTCTGGCGGCACGACATGTTGCACAAAACTCCAAACGGTTTTTTGGATCATATTCAAAGGGAAGACCGTTACGCTACGATACGATCATGCTGCGCAGCAGCGTGTCAATCGACAGGATAAGAGCGGTTTTCGGAATTAGCCTATCCAGGCTGAAATCGTTAAATCCAGCGTTGACACGGTTTGTTTGGCACGGTTGGCGGGAAATTCCTGGTGGTTACCCGCTGCGCCTACCTCTGCGTCAGGGCGGTTGGGCAGATAAAATTGCTTACCTGCATTCACTGCCACCAGAAGCAGATCGTGGCACGCCAAAGCGTTATACGGTCAGATCCGGTGATACGGCCTGTGCGATCGCCAGTGCGTTTCGGGTGAAGTGTCGCGATCTGATCGATATGAACAGGCTGGGAAGGCAGGCCGTCATTCGCGTTGGCCAGTCGGTTCAGATTCCGATGCGTACTTCCGGAAAACGTCGACTGCTCAGTCGTGCTGACCCGGGTGTATACACTGTTGCACCGGGCGATACCGTTTGTGGTATTGCGAAGCGCTATGGCGTTAAGTGCAGTGCATTGCTGGCTACGAATGAACTTACATCGGGTTCTGTCCTCTCTGTCGGCCGGAAATTGGTGATCCCTGGCGCGTTGGCTGAGACAAGAGGTGGAGGCACCTATACAGTCAGGAAAGGTGACAGTGCCTGTGGAGTGGCATCGCGATACGGGGTGTCATGCGACACCTTACTCGCGGCGAATGAACTCAACCAGCAGGACCTGATTTACCCCGGCCAGGCGCTTCGGATTCCCCGTCAGCTGAACACAGCCACCGGTACTGGTAGACAACAGTCGTCGACCAGGAAAACACTCAAAACAACTGTGGTCGAGTACCGTGTGAAAAAAGGAGACAATGCGTGCCAGATTGCTACCCGCCTGGGTGTGAGCTGCAAGGCTCTACTGACAGAAAATGGACTGGGTAGACGCAGTGTTATTCATCCAGGGCAGAAGCTGCTGGTTTCGGGCGTATCTGAGGATGTTGCCAAGGCCTTAGGGCCGAACAGAAGAGGTCTAGCGAGTTCAGGATCCACTTACACGGTAACAGCGGGTGATTCGGTGTGTGAGATCGCGCACAACAGGGGTGTGTCATGTGATGATTTATTGGCTTTCAACGGACTGCAGACGGCCTCAATTATCGTACCGGGTCAGGCGTTGCGACTGCCAGGGAACGCCCAAAATCGCAGATCTTCGTCAACAGTATCGGGCGCTGGTGTGTCTAAGTTGATCAGCGCTGATGACAGCGGCAGCACAGAGGTCAGTAGCAAGCAGGACCAGCCAGACACAGCCAGTACTGCATCTAGCGAAGCCGTAACACCGCCCTCACGTGTGATCGAACCTTTAGATCAGGATATTGAATTTCGCATCCAAGCTACAGAACAGGCCGGGAAACGGGTATATCGAATCAATATTGAACCAGGTGAAACACTGGGTCACTACTCAGATTGGCTGCGTTTGGGTGGTATCGCCGCGATTCGGAAACTCAACGGTATTCAGAAGACGCAGAATCTTCAAGTGGGCGATGTACTGTTACTGCCCGTTTCAGAGCAGACTCAGGCTTCCGCATTCGACCAGAGACGGCTGGAATACCACCGCGTACTGGTGGAAGAATTCAAGGAAAACTTCGAAGTGTTAAACGTTCAGCAATACACCATTCAACCGGGAGACAGCGTCTGGCGAGTTGCCAGTTCATTCGAATTACCGGTTTGGCTGATTATGCGGTACAACCCGGAACTGCGAACTACCTTGCCAACTACCGGCAACATCTTGCGTATTCCCTCAATCAGAAAGCGCAGAATTTAACGTGCTGTTGTATTCAGTCAGGCATTAACTGTAGCGATATTGAGTTGATGCAGTAGCGTTGACCTGTTGGTTCAGGTCCATCCTTAAATACGTGACCCAGATGGGCATCACAATTGCTGCACGTCACCTCAGTCCTGACCATGCCATGGCTGTGGTCAGTTTCTGCAATAACAGCGTTATCTGAAATGGGCTGCCAGAAACTGGGCCAGCCTGAGCCGGAATCAAATTTTTCGTGTGAACTAAAGAGTTTACTGCCACAGCAGGTGCAGCTATAGGTGCCAGCTAATTTGCTGTTGTTGTATTTCCCACTGAAAGGTGGCTCGGTTCCCTTAAGTCGACAGATCCTGTACTGCTCGGGCGTCAGTGTATTTTCCCAGTCGTTGTTCGATTTGTTCACAGTTCTGTCCAAAAATAGATGGGTAGTGAATACAAAGTTTACCCGTTATTTTGTCTTGCTAGCTGGATTCGTTTGTCATGGGCTTCACGAGCGATGCTCATATCGTCCAAAAACCAGGATAGCTCGTCCAGATGCAGTGCTTGGGGGCCGTCGACAAGTGCCTGTTCAGGCCTGGGATGAAAATCGACAAGTACCATGTTGGCACCGGCGATGATGCCCTGTGCGGTTACGTGCATGACGTCCAGGATCCCGTCAGGGCCACGATTGCGGCTACCCACGGAATGTGACGGATCAATACAAACTGGTAGATGGGTCAGATGCTTAACTGCCGGAACATGAGAAAAGTCGACAAAATTTCGGTGTGGGTCACCAAGATTAGTTTTCATGCCACGCAGACAGAAAATTATATTACCGTTACCTTCCCGTGCCAGGTATTCGGTTGCATTCAACGATTCTTCCAAAGTGATCCCAAATCCCCGCTTGATCAACACCGGCAGCTCGGTTTGTCGGCCGACCGCTTTGAGAAGTTCGAAGTTCTGTGTGTTACGAGTACCGATCTGCAGCATGACGCCGGTAGGGTGTCCGGCATCATCCAGTGCGGTCAAAATGTCATTCACCTGGCTGTCATGGGTGACCTCCATCGCAATGACCTTGATATCATACTTGCCAGCCAGTTCGAAAACCCAGGGCAAGCATTCGGCCCCGTGCCCTTGGAATGAGTAGGGGTTGGTCCGCGGCTTAAAGGCTCCCATACGTGTGCAAGGTAATTGGTGTTCGTTCAGAGCCCGCATCATGGTTTCTACATTGTCCCGACTGTCGACGGCACACAATCCGGCAAAGAGGTGTAGCGACTGCTGGTCAAAACGAATGCCGTTGTAGTCAAAACCCCGAGCCCGATCATCGTCGGCGTGGCGGCCGATTATCCGATAATCTCGAGAAATTCTGACAACACGCTCGACCGACGGCAGGCTCGCTACTTCCTGCGCATCGAGTAAGTCGGTATCACCGACGGCGTAAATTTCCGTCAGAATGCGACCCGTTCCGGTCACACTGTGCACCTGTGGTACTACCCCTGGGCGGGCGGCCAGGAAATCAAGCACAGCCTTCGCCTCCGCAGAATCAATATCAGTATCGGGACGCAGAATTATGATCATGGATTTGCCTCAGATAAGGTCTGGATCGGTGTTTCAGGGTGATTCCCCCACTCTGACCACGAGCCGGGATAGCCACGCACGGCCGGGTAGCCCAGGGATTTAAGCAGCATCCAGGTATGAGCGGACCGATGGTGTGTCTGGCAGTAGGTAATAATTTCACGTGTTGGTAGAATCTGTCGAGCTTCCAGCATATCCTTTAGAATGCTTCTTGGTTTTAGTCTCAAGTGATTGTTAGCATCAATCGTATCCAACCAGTTCAGATTAACCGCACCTGGAATGTGGCCAGACCGCGTGCTGAGCTGCTTCGTTCCAATGTACTCTTCCGGAGTTCGGGCATCGACTAAGATAACGTGGTCATCATTCAACTGGGACAGAATGTATTCCCGAGTCGCGATGACAGAAGTATCCATGGTTACTGTGGGTGCAGTATTTTCCCGCACCGGTTGTTCCACGCTTAATCGACGTTGCTCGTTTCTCCAGGCGGTCATTCCACCATCGAGTACTGAACAGCTGGGATAGCCCATGACGTGTAATGTCCATACGAGGCGGGCGGCACGGCCACTGCCTTCATCATCACAGGCAATAATCCGGCCGCCGTTGCTTAATCCCAGTACTGAACTGAGCTGTTCCAGCTGTTTGCCAGGCGGAAGTCGGCCCGGGGCTGGTTTGTTGCCATCTAACAGTGTCACATAGTCCAGGTGAGTGGCGCCTGGGATATGGCTGGAAACGTAATGTTCTAATTTACTGAGATCAACCACACGCACCTCTCCGCTATCGAGATGGTCGTCCAGCTCTTCTGTTGTGACCAGTATTGGCGTTTCAGTCATAGTTGATTTAGATCAGAGATAATTTCAGACAACACACAGGTACATAGCCTGTGCTATTTTAACGAAGCTAGCCTGATGACGACAGACTACAATTACGCGAGAAATTGGCGATAGATAAAATTGGTTGCGCACTCACAAGTCCTGGACTACAAACCAGTACATTAGGCGTTTCAGGACTGCGCTGTTTCCTGATTGAATGCCTCTATCATTGCGTCCCACGTAGGAATCAGCCTCTCGAGTTGATTCCAGAATGTCTGGTCCCGTCTACGCTCAAAATCTTGTATGTTGATGCCTTGTTGTTCGACCCAGGTGTAGTACCCGAGGTTGAATATCCGATTTCGATCAATTTCGGTGAGTTCCAGCAGATGGTCGACCCGCACATTTTTCAGGTGTGTGCCATAGAGTTCGGCTGCTAAGATTTCATCTACATCCTCTGGCGCTTCGACGGACAACCACTTCTGCAGTTCGGTTTGATAAAGTGCCGATCCATCTGTTGCAACAGTGATCAGCACGTCTTCGGGGCCGAGCGATAAATATTTTGCCAGCTTGATGGCTGCCAACACATTGGCGATCCCGGAAAACCCCATTGATGTCAGCGCGTCGAGGATCTCAGCGGAAATACCCTTTCGCTGGTGCAGGTAGTTTTGACCCGCTGGTGTATTGAACAGTGCATTGATACCGTCTGAATCGTAGTCGGACACTCCGATCACGAAGTCGGTATTCATCACGTTATGAATGAGTGGCACGTGCTTGTCGCCTACGCCCTGGATGTTGTGTTCACCAAAGCCGTTGTAAAGCAGAGTTGGACATTCCACCGGTTCCACCGCCACGATTCGGGTGCCGTATCGGTTCTTGAGGTGGTCACCGGCGCCAAGGGTACCCGCAGAACCGGTCGCAGCTATAAACCCGGCCAGCCGTGCGTTGGGCAGGGAGGCACTTACGGACTGAAAGATTCTGTCGAGTGCGTTACCCGTGACAAAACGATGTACCAGGTAGTTGGAAAATTCCGAAAACTGGTTGACGATGATGTTCTGTGGATCACGAGAGAGTTGCTCACATTTATCGTAGATCTCTTTAACGTTGCTCTCTGTGCCGGGTGTGCGCACAATGTCTTCGGGATCGTTGACCCATTTTTCCAGCCAGCTGAATCTTTCCCTACTCATGCCTTCTGGCAGTACAGCAACACCATGACAGCCGAGAATGCGGGAAATCGCGATTCCGCCCCGGCAGTAGTTGCCAGTCGATGGCCAGACTGCACGATGATGGCCAGGGTCGAATGCACCGCTGACCAGTCGTGGAACCAGACAGCCGTATGCAGCCAGAACTTTGTGTGCACCAATCATCGGGAATCGGTCGCCCAGAGCAACGATGATTTGTGCATCGACACCGGTCAATGCTTTGGGTAGACGCACGTACTCGGGGGTATCGGTGAGTCCTGTGCGAGCGCGATTGTTAAACCAATGAACGCGAAAGAGGTTTTTAGGATCAGGGGCATCGGCGTGCACCTGGTTCAGCTTTGTGTAGACATCGTTGAGCGCTTGCGGCGCATTGGCGAGTTCTGAGAAGAGCGGGAGCCGTACCCCGGCCTCCCGCAGGTGAGCCACCGCGCGGTCATAGGTCGAGCGATCCTGGATGTCTTCAGGTAGCTGGAAAGGGTTCATGACTTAAGCTGGTAGCAGTATTCAGTTATCTAGGGTAGATCAGAAGTAGGAAATGAGGAATCGATAACGGCAGGTTCGGAGGTACCTACCGGTTTGTCCAGATGATACGGTGATTCCCTGGGTTGGTTGAAATACGAGTTTGGTGACTATACTGACCACCGCACGAGTCTGCCAAGTGGCCAGAGTCACGCTGCCGGAGTATTAAGGCGATTACAGTCGCTTAACCATGATCCTGGCGTGCTTGAATTGCAGTGGTTTTCTGTCTGGATCGTTGGTAACCACGCGCCGGCCGATGGAGACAGTATCATCGAGGTATTGAAGGTATTTCCAGGGCCACTCAATCGAAGCGGCTTCCAGGCCTGGGTGAAGGACTAACTTGATCGTTATAGACGGGTAACACTTGTGCACAAGATAGTGCCGATCGTAGATATATCCCGTTACCTCGATGGTAGCGATCCCATGGGCGTTGTCCTTGAACTCCGACATGCCGCGACAAGCGTGGGCTTTTTTCAGGTCGTTGGGCATGGTGTACCACATGAACTAATTGACAGCACCCGGCAGGTGGCTCGGCACTTTTTCGCGCGACCGCAGGACCAAAAATCGGTGTCGGGATGTTTGTCATTAGGGGAAGCTTCGAACTGGCGTGGATATGAACATTTCGCCTCAGACAACAAGGAAGCGTTTGAAATCGGGCTGAAAACGCAAGGTCGAGTCGATGCCGCAGGTCGACCGCTGCTGCTTCATGGTGACAATTTGTGGCCGCCAGGAGATCCGGACTTCCGGCACACCGTCACCGCATATCATACCGCGACTACAAACTTCGCCCGCCAGTTACTCGGGGCAATGGCTTGGGCACTGGGACTAGATGCACGGTATTTCGAGGCGAAAGTCATTGAACCACTCGCTCATCTGCGACTGTGGAAATATCCCCCCCACACTGAGCTTGCACCGCACAAAGATCATGGGTTTTTAACTGTCTTACTGCAAGATGAGTGTCACGGCGGCCTGCAGGTTTTGCGTCGTGTACAGCCCAAAGCAGTGCCGGTTCAGAAACAGTCAGTTGTAGAAGATAGATCAGCTCTCAACGGCGACCTGGAGTCGCGGGAAATTGCGGAAGAAATTGCGCTTGCCAGCACCCTGAGCCAAAACCAATCAGAATCCATATGGCTGGATGTTCCGGTAATACCGCATGCGTTTGTCATCAATGTTGGGAGGCTGTTTGAGATTTTCTGTCGGGAGATCTTTCCGGCCACTATCCACAGAGTTCGATATACACCCTACAAGACTGCTAAACCCGAAACGTCACAGCCAAGGATCTCCCTGGCTTTGTTCTTCGCTCCGGACTGGGACGTCACTGTAGTACCCCCCAGTGCGCTGCGGGCGCCTGGTGTCGGTCAGGTACGCTCTGTGCAGTCGGGACCCCACATTCTGTTCGGTTACCGCTGGCAACAGTATGTCAACAGTGGCGAGATTCCGGATGTGGCAGCAGCTAAGCGAAGGGCACTTGAAGACATTGCAGTCTTGGCCAATCACGACCCTTGAACACTCAAACTGGAGTTCTTGACTGAACCCAGGTCGAGATGGACTACTGCTTGAGCGCCGCAGCGCGAATGTTGTTTTGATTAAACGGCATTGTGGACACACAAAGCCCGGTTGCTCGTCGAATTGCGTTGGCAATGGCACCACCGGTAGGCCCGCCCACTGCCTCACCCGCCCCAAGGAACGGCTCACCCGGACGATCAATTAACAGGGTGTGAACATGAGGCACATTGTTGAACCGGAGGATCGGATAGGTGTCCCAATCCCGGCTGGTCACGCCGTTTGCATCGTAGGTGACCGTTTCATAGAGTGACCAGCTGGCCGCCTGGATGAGGCCACCTTCGAGCTGGGCAGTGATTCCGGCAGGGTCAACGACCTCTCCGGCGTCAGCAACAACCCAGGCGCGGATAAGTCTGACATTGGCCTGTTCTGAAACCTCGAGTTCTATGCCAACTGCACAATAGGCAGCAGCATTCTTGTAACGGGCAAACGCGATTCCCTGACTCAGGATATCACTGGACCCAGCCGCATCGGCTGCCATCTGTTCGGACAGAGACTGAAGTACCTGTCGGCCGCGTTCATCGTCTAAATGCTGCAAGCGAAACTCAACCGGTGGCACACCTGCGGCATCTGCCAGCTGGTCTATGAGGGATTCGATAGCGACGATGTTGGCGAAAGCACCGAGCGTTCGCAGCGCCGACGTGCGGAACGGTAACCTGCCCACCAAATGTTTAACCAGGCGTGGTTTGGGGATCGTATACAGGGGTTCAAGATTTCGGTGGATGCCGACATGTGGCCCCATTGCCGGCTGGGCTTGGCTTTGTTCCGGTGCATCTGTCCTAAATCGGTTAGAAAGCAGTTTTGTAGCGGGGGAACCTGTTCGACCAGCTGCCGGTCGACCCATGATAAAAGTATCGCCATAACTTTCATGTGACCAGTCTATGATCTTGCCATTTCCATCCAGACTGGCACGTAGCTCGCAGACCATAGCTGAGCCGTACGGCTCCCAGGCATGTTCTTCTTCCCGGGTCCATTTCAGTAGTACCGGTTTACCGGGGACGGCAAGTGCAATTAGAGCAGCATCGAACGCTGCGTCGTCTGCGCCGTTATGGCCGTAACATCCGGCACCGGGCATAAACGTCACCTGGACTGTGTCAAGCGGTAGGTGCAGGGCTTCGGCGATTGCACCGCGTAATGGGTAAACCCCCTGCGAGTGTGTGTAAATCGTCAGCAGATCGTTTTCATAAACCGCACAAGCGGCCGACGGCCCAATAGAGCCGTGCATGAGGTAGGGCTTTTCAAGGGTACTGTTGAGTGTGATTGTGGCTTCTTCGGGTGGTTCAGTCAGCGGGGATACCGGTTGTTCGATCGGAGCACCACCCTCCGCCACCGGTAGACTCACCTTCGGGTTTGATCGCAGGGCAGCAAACACATCTTTTGTCGGAATGCCACTGCCCAGATTCCATTGGATCGCACTGAACAGTCGAGCAGCTGCTTTGGTAGCCCTATATTCATCGGTTGCAGCCACGGCGAGAAAACTGCCGTCCTGGACCGTAATCACGCCGGAGTCTTTGAGATCTTTAATAACAGTCGTATCGAGACTCTCAATCCGTGCTGCGGAGTGGGGTGGTCGAACGACCCGACTGTGTAGCATCTGGGGTAACTGGAGGTCATGAACAAAGACGGTTTTACCGCGAACAATGTCGACCAGCCCTTTTGGTATGACGGCTTTACCAATCCAGCTGTAATCGGCCGGCCGTTTTAGTGGCGCGGTTTCATCAATCCGGACGCTTAAGCTTTTGTCGGTGAGCAAAGACCAGTAGCTCACGTGTGCGCCGGTAACAAGAGACCGAACTATTCCATCGTCGACGACCAAAGTCCCAGGTGTAAGTCCTAATACATTTGCAGCAAGATCTATTAGATAGTGACGCGTTGTCGCGCTTGCCAGTCTTATTGCAGATCCGGAATGCTGCATCGACATGCTGCCTGCCGTGAATCCTTCATCAGGATCTAAGCCTGTCTGTGTGCGCTTGACATCAATTCGGTTGTAGTCAACGTCCAGTTCTTCTGCAGCAATGATGGCCAGTGCTGTTGAGATGCGCTGACCAATATCAACCTTGCCGGTGTGTACAACAATCCGTTCGTCCGCCGTAAATTCCAACCACTGATCGACGTTCGGATGCGTTGCAATGCTGGGATGAACGTTCAACCTAAGTATTCCTATCAGTCACTCGCTGGATCGCGGCTAGTACTCGAGGCTGACTGCCGCATCGACAAAGGTGAATATTAAGCGCCCCATGGATATCAGTCGCCGTAGGTCGGTTGATTTGGTTTAGTAGAGCTGTTGTTGCAATGACCATGCCGGGAGTACAGTAGCCACACTGGGCTGCACCTTCTTCAATGAAGGCCTGCTGCACTCTGCTACCCATTGGATCTTCGGACATCCCCTCTATGGTCACAACCTGCTGGTCTACGAAATCAGCCACAGGCCGCACACAACTCAAGGTAGATTCGCCGTCAACAAGCACGGCACAGGCGCCGCACTGCTCACTCGCGCATCCGATTTTTGTGCCCGTTAAACCCAGCTCATTTCGCAGCACAAAAACCAGCGGTGTATCCGGTGCGACTTCCAGAGCGTGGACCTGCCCGTTTATGGTGAGGGTTATCATAGATATCGATAAAAGAAGTACCGAGTTAAAGCTTTTACGAATGGCGTACTCAAACTCAGATCGCGTCTTCCGCGCGTAACATCCTGATCGATTCACGAAACGCATCTACGGTTTGTTCAAGTTCTGCATCGGTATGGACCGCAGAGATCGTCCCACCCGGCCAGTCGGTGATATCAACGCCGTTGATCAGCATCGCCAGACGCAGCTTGTGTGTCAGGCCGGCCGGGTTTTTCTTGAGTTCCTGCCAATCGATAACAGTTGGATCGAATGTATCAGGATCGACTTTTCGATTGTTCGCATTGGTAAAGATATGAAAGCCTGAGAAGGCGCCGTACGCGGCCCACGGAACATCTTTTTCGGTAAACAATTGGTTGAGGCGGCCGCGTAATCGCTCACCGTATGCGTTCGCCTGTTGGCAGGCATCGGTCGTTTCTATGATCGACAGAGCGGCAGTACCAGCAGCGGCTGAAACTGGATTAGCGTTGTACGTACCCTGGTGTTGAATTTTCTCGCGACCACTGGCTGGTGCTGCATCAAAATCAAGTGCATCCAGAATCTCGCGACTGCCAACAACCGCAGCACCAGGCAGGCCGCCTGCTAAGATTTTTGCCAATGTTGTCAGGTCTGGCTGAACATCGAAGTGTGCCTGCGCACCACCCGGGGAAACTCGAAATCCGGTAACGACCTCATCAAAAATAAGCACCACGTTGTGCTGCTCTGTGGTTTCACGCAACGCACTCAGAAATTTGCCGTCTACGGGGACCATACCAAAACCAGCACCGGTTGGTTCGAGGATGATTGCCGCGATATCACTGTCTTCAGACAGCACATGGCGCACGGCTTCAATATCGCCGGGCGGTAGCAGCACAATACTCTCGGCGACACTGGCCAGAACACCTGATGTGGGCGAGCCGTCGTAGTGTGAGCTGTAGCCCGAGGTCATGTGATCGTGCCAGCCGTGAAAATTAGAGAGGAATCGGATCACTTTGTTCCGACCGGTAAATCCTCTTGCAAGGCGCAGCGCCAGATGGGTAGCTTCAGTACCCGACGCTGTGAACCGTATGCGGTCGGCGCTTGGGATGAGGCGTTGAACAACACTGGCCCACGCCAGTTCGTGTCGGTGATTGGAGCCGAAATGAGTGCCCAGGTCGAGCGCTTTATGAACCGCTGCCAGTACTTCAGGGTTTCCGTGGCCGAGCAACAATGCACCGTGGCCACCGAAGTAATCAACATACTCGTGACCATCCACATCCCATTTTCGAGCACCTTGGGCATGATCGACAAACAACCCATAGGGGCGAAGATGTCTTGAATCGTGAGTAATGCCACTTGGAAACTGTGCAGCCGCATTGCTGGCGAGTGCAGCTGACTCACGAGTTCGGGCACGATAGGCCTCAACGATGGGGGAGCTCTCAAGTGGGGTACGTGACATTAACTGATCTCCAAAATGTTGATTTAGTCTGTGCTTCGCCAGGAAGTTCGACCCGTTAAATGAGTCAGTGCCCTGACCGCGTACCACACGAGTTTATCAATTAAGGCTATAGCGTGGTGCTGATTCGGATAATCACAGGCCTGGTGACGGGATTGCAGCACACGCCAGGGATGTTTATTCTTGCTGTTCATGAGTCTGAGTTCAATTCAGTGGAGGTGAAGAATGCGTCTTAAAGATAAAGTCGCGATCGTGACGGGTGCGGCATGGGGCATGGGTGCATCAACAGCAGAACTGTTTGCGGCCGAAGGCGCTTGTGTCATGGTGACGGATATCCTCGATGCTGAGGGGACTGACGTCGTGGCCAGGATCAACGACTCGGGAGGCCAGGCACGGTTTCTAACGCTCGATGTCACAAATGATACTGGCTGGGCCAGTGTAGTCGGCGAAACAATCTCGACATTCGGCCAGATCGATATCCTGGTTAACAACGCGGGTGTGAGCGGCAGCCATCCTGACCTACTCAATACCCAAACCTGGGACGAACAGATGGATGTGAATGCCCGAGGTGTTTTTCTGGGGATGCAGGCGGTCATCCCGCAGATGCAAAAGGCCGGCGCAGGCTCCATCGTGAATATTTCTTCTATTTCCGGAATTGTGGGCCAGAGTTTTGTGCATATGGGCTACAACGCGGCTAAAGGCGCTGTACGAATGGCGTCCAAAGCAGCAGCGGTCCAGTTTGCACCAGATGGGATTCGTGTTAACTCTGTGCATCCAGGCCTTATGCCGGCAATGAGGACTTCGAAGATGACCGCGGACCCAAAGGTACGTGAGAAAATGCTCTCGGCTGTACCGTTTGGGCGCGTAGGTCGGGTAGAAGAAGTGGCCTATGCGAATCTGTTTCTGGCCAGTGATGAATCTTCTTATATTACTGGTATCGAACTGCCGGTAGACGGCGGATTCCTGGCCATGTGACGCTAGAGCCGTGGTGTTGTACTTTGGCGAGATCATCAGTATCGCTGACAGAACAAGCTCATTCGGTCGCGTCGTCTCATAACAATGCCTGACCCCACTGGCCGTAATGTGTTGAGTATCGAAGGTCTACAAAGCAAGCCAATGATCAAAACATTTATCCCGTCGAATTTGCCATTAGAAGAGCGTACGGTCGGACAGATTCTGGCCAGGCAGGCAGATCGGTTCGCCGACAAGAATTTCATTGAGACGACTTCTGGAGACTGTATTAGTTACCGTGATATGCATATGCGTTCGAATCAGTTTGCGCAGGGTACGGCAGCGTTCGGCATTGAATACCAGGAGCCGGTTCTGGTGATGTTGCCGGACACCGTCGACTATCTGACTGTGTGGTGCGGTCTGGCTAAGCGCGGTGCCATCGAAGTGCCGATCAACCTCGCTTATCGCAAGAGTATCTTGGAACGGCTTTGTAATGATTCGACTGCAAAAAAGATCATTATCGACCACCAATATGTGGACAGACTGGAGGAAATCGCGGATGACCTCGAGCACCTAGACTGTGTAATCCTCTACGCTGAAGATTGGAATCTTGATCCACCCTGCACACTTCCTCCCAGGCTTGCGCAAACCTGCCAGGTGGTACGATTTAATGATCTGTTCAGTGACAAAAACACTAATTTTGAGCCTGCGCCTAAATACAGTGATCTTGTCGGCATCATGTACACCTCAGGAACGACTGGAGCGTCTAAAGGAGTATCGACCACACACTCCCATTCATTCTGCTACGCCGACGGGGCAGCTGAGATTTTTGATCTGTCTGAAGAAGATCGGTTCTATACGGCCGGTTTGCCTCTGTTTCATCTCGCTGGCCAGTGGGCGGTGTGTTATGCATCGATGATCTACGGTGCAACAGTCGTGCTTCGCAAAGGCTATCGCAACGACTATTTCTGGCCTGATATTGCGGAACACAACTGTACAGTGGTATTTCTGCTCGGTGCGATTGCAAACTTTTTATGGCAACAGCCGCGATTACCTGAAGACAGTAAGACACCCCTGAAGAAAGTCGGGATGTTTCCTGTGATGACAGAGCACCAAGAATTCTGTGAGCGATTTGGTGTCGAGATATCAACCGGATACGGCTCCACTGAAAGCCCCTGCCCGGTTATTCATCATTTCGATGAACCATTGCCTAATAATCAGTGTGTCGGTTTCCCGACCGGGCGATACGATGTCAAGATACTGGATGAAAACGATCAGGCGTGTGCGACAGGTATGGTTGGCGAGATTTGTACACGACCGCAGGCCCCGTGGGAAATAATGCTGAACTACTGGCGCCAGCCGGAGTATACGGCCCAGGTGTTCCGAAATTTGTGGTACCACACTGGGGACGCGGGGTATCAGGATGACCAGGGACGATTGTATTTTGTGGACAGATTGACTGATTCCATGCGGCGCCGGGGTGAAAACATCTCGTCAATGGAGGTGGAAGATGAAGTGAATCAGCACCCCGATGTTCTCGAATGCGCGGTTTTCCCCGTTTGGGTCGAGAACTCTGAGCAGGAAGTGATGGTGGTGATTACACCGCAACTGGGTGTCACTCTAGAACCGGAGGAATTGGTCCGGTTTCTTGATCAGCGGATGGTCTACTTTATGATTCCTCGGTACATCGAGTTTACTGATTCGATACCGAAAACACCCACTGGGAAAATGGAGAAGTACAAGCTGCGCACCAAGGGGATTACATCCAGGACCTGGGATCGGGTGGCGGCAGGTGTAAAACTGTCACGGTAACCACCGTCGTGGTCCTCGCGCGACTATTTCAGCCAGTGTTGTGCCGAGTTAAGGGGTTGACCAGCGGAACAAGGCTCTTACGATAGTTATGGATCAGCTCGGCCTACTGGTGTCACAATTCAATCAGTGCGTCGACAATAGCAAGACGATGTAATCTTCTGCCCAGTCTGGGCTAGTGCACTATTCAGAGTTTTTTGTACTTCCTTGGATTTGCCGTGTTGGCCGGTACGTTCCAGACATTCCAAGTAGCCGTGGAGGCTCCAGACATTGTTTGGGTGCTGTAGTGGCCGGCCGAGCTTTTTGTCGAGTCCCAGGTCGGCGCGGTAGACTCGCTCAGCTTTTTCAACGTGCCCCTGTTCCAGCAGCAGTGCCCCAAGTGCATGACGCGGCGGATGCATCCAGGCCCACGGCTCCGTATAGTAGAGATTGTCATCCAGCCGAACAGCTGTTTCCAGATGGTTGAATGCGGTCTCGTAATTTTCCTTCCGATATTCGAGCTCACCCATCATCATTGCATCTGCGATAGCAAGAATATCGTCTGCATTATTGTTAAAGAAAAGTCGAGATTCTGGAACCTGCGTCCGGGCTTCCCTAAACAAATCTCGTTCCTCGGTTGCTGCATCAATTTGGCCGAGCGCCGAATGGGCAACACAGCGTGCATAATGGCACATTGCACTGGATACGCAGTACAGCACTGGGTCATCGGGTAGCGGGCTATCAATAATTTCCTGCCACTTGCCGAATCGAACGAGCACATGTATGAAGGTCGAATGGTAGCCTTCCAGCGTTACTGCCATGTGCGGTCGCTCCACTGCGAGCAGGTCAGCTGACAGCGTTGCGGTCAGGGGCTGGCTCAAACTGCCCGGCAAACATGCTGGCATACATCATCATATGCAGATCATGGCACCGAGAAGTCGTGTAAAAGTTGTACCGCCCTGCAAAATCGACATATTGGTCATCAGCTGTGATGGCTTTTCTGCTGACCCTGATGGCGTCTTCATACTGGCCGCAGATCACGTAAATATGTGCCGGCATGTGCTGTAGATGACCCACATCTGGACATAGCTCGAACAGCTGATTCGCCGCATTGAGTGCGCGTTCGGGTGTCGGTGACATTTCCAGCGCGTGGATGTACATATGCAGAATGCCTGGATGTGGTGCCTCACCGCGTCCCAGCATCAGGTCAAGGCCGGTGTCTAGTAGGGCCAATGTTTCCAAGGTGTCGGCCCCAGCGGAGGGTTCTCCCCGGTGGATATCCCATAATTTCCAGGGTGTGCGCGTCATCATCGCCTCAGCAAATAGGGCGATGACGTCGAAGTCATCCGGAAAATCCGCATGTACAGTCCGCATCGCATCTGCGTAGGCGTTATCCCATTGCTGGCATTCTTCGATACTGATCACTTGATCTGCCGGATAACGCTGAGAAAGCGCGTGGATGAGTGCTTTTTCCGCAGGAGCTACATCATCTGAGCGTTCAAGAGCCTGTTGTACAGCGTTATGACAGGTGAGAAGCATCGTTTCGGCTTCGTTTTCGCTTAGCCATTCCCAGGGTAGGTTGTAGAAAGGACCGCTCGCCAGCGCAATCCCCCAGTGGGCCATTGCACAATTGGGATCGATCTCAACGGCCCTGTGGAAACATGTTGCTCCCTCCTCATGATTGAATCCATAGACCCAGGCAAGCCCTCGATCAAACCAGTTTTGTGCCTCTGGATTAGATACAGTGATCGGGCGCGAGTACTCGCCCAGGTTGAAGGGATAGTTCACTTGGCCCTCTTGTTGAGGTGTTGAGGTAATTCGAAAATCGTCTGGTTGAGTATACTCTCGGTTAAATTAGTAGAGTCTTTCGACGAGAGCATTTTGTGGACAAGTCTGTATCTATCGGTATCCATGTGCCGAGTGTCGCGGTTGCTGGGTTGCAGAGCGGCCGAGCTTATGCAGAATTTTTCCAGGAGGTCGAAGCCGCCGGCTTCGACGCGATATGGGTTGAAGACCGAGTATTTCATCCTGCCCCGCTGGCCGACTCCCTGATGTTGTTGTTGTGGGCAGCGGCTCATACGCAACACCTACTGCTTGGCACTGCCGTACTGGTACTGAACCTGCGTCTGGCACCCGTTGTCGCACGGCAGGTATCTACGCTGCACCATCTGAGCGGTGGGCGGCTTGCCTTGGGTGTTTCTCTGGGCGGTCGTCCCGAAGAATACGAAGGCTTGGGTATCCCAATGGACCGGCGCGTGGCAGTGTTCCGTGAGAGCATGGCGGTACTGCGGCAGCTGCTTGGTGGGGAGCCAGTTGATCACGCGGGTAAGTTTTTTCAGCTCCGTGAGGCCACGGTACGGCCAGCGGCACCAGTGCCAATTCTTGTCGGTGGAATTGCCGAAGCGGCGATCCGTCGTGCTGGCGCCTTGGCTGATGGCTGGATCATGGCGCCGTTTGGAACAATCGAGGATTTCAGGCGTGGCTGGCAGATTGCACAGGAAGCTGCGAGTCAGGTAGGGAAGGACCCGAACAAACTGACGGCCGGACGTTTGCTCTATGTCGCTGTCGATGACGATCGGACACGGGCGCGCGACGACTTGGTGCAGTTTCTGCATGGTTACTATGGCACCGGCTTTGATGTCGATAAGCACGCTATTTTTGGTCCGGCGAAGGAAGTGACAGAGCGGCTGCGTGAGCAGGTCGATGCCGGAATCACCCACCTGATGCTGGGTGTACCCTCACTTGACCATACTCATTTGCGTAGGCTGGCACAGGAGGTGGCACCGGCTTTACGCACCTGAATCACGATAATAGCTGATAAGAAAGTCTAAAATTGAAAAATGCACGACCCCGGATCAGAGAAGCTGTTGCTACGGTACAGGATCGCCCTGTCCTTTTGTGGGTGGTCATTGCTGGCGAGTCTGCTGCTGGCAACCACTCAGGTCTTGGTTGCCGACGAACACAAGATTGGCAGCTTCAGCGGGGACAAACTCACTACCCACCCGGCATGGTTCAAAGAGAGCTTTCTCGACTTTGAAGAGGACATTGCCGAAGCCGCGGCACAAGGCAAACGGCTTGTACTGTATTTCTATCAAGACGGCTGTCCTTATTGCAACGCCTTAGTGCAGCATAATTTCGCCCAACGGGATATTGCCCAGACTACACAGGACAATTTCGACCTTGTCACAATCAACATGTGGGGTGACCGGGAGGTGGTTCAGGTAGGCGGCCAGTCCTTTACCGAGAAAACACTGGCTCAGGCCTTGAAGGTGCAGTTCACGCCTACGCTGCTATTTTTCAACGAGGCCGGCAAGGTCGTATTGCGGGTGAACGGTTACTATCCGCCCGATGCGTTCCGCGCTGCTCTGGAATATGCACATACCCATTCTGACCAGGCCGGCAGCTTCAATGAATTCATGGCCACCCAGTCCGGCAGTCGCGCTGAGAGCGGCACACTTCACAGCGAGGTGTTTTTTGCCCCGCCACCGTTTGATCTAAGTGCAACAGGTGGCCGGCCACTGGCGGTGTTCTTCGAGCAGCCCCGCTGCCTTGAATGCGATACTTTTCATCAGAAGGTACTGTCACAGCCGATAGTACGTAGCCAGGTCGAGAAGCTGACGGTGGCACAGCTGGATTTATGGTCGGACACCCCGATCATCACCCCGGACGGACGATCTACCACGGCCCGGGTATGGGCCGCGGAATTGGGCGTGGGCTTTGCCCCCACAGTGGTGTTGTTTGACGCATCGGGTGAGGAGGTCGTGCGTCTGGAAGCCGTATTTCAGACTTTCCATACCCAGGGGATTTTCCGCTATGTGCTCGAGCGGGCCTACGAGCGGCAGCCGAGTTTTCAGCATTACCTATCTGAGCACGCCAACCACTTGCGTGAGCAGGGGTACGATGTGGATATCTGGAGTTATGACAGGCCTGTTTCCCGTGACGGTATAGCAATTGTTCCGGACTAACTAAACCGGGCATGGTAATCGGTTGTGGTTACACGACACGGGCAGCTTTTAACTCAGCAACAGCCGCTTCATCGTAACCTAGTTCAGTGAGAATCTGCTCGGTGTGTTCACCCAGGGTAGGTGGACGACAGCGAATCTCGCCTGGCGTACGCGACAGTCGAACGTGGGTCTGGCTGATTGGGGCAAGAGCAGCAGCACCTGGATATTCGATCTCTTTGAAGAAACCAGCATCACGAACGTGAGGGTCCTGTAAGGTTTCGGATGGTTTATATATAGGGCCAACCGGGATTCGTGCCTCCTCCAGAGCCTTGATCGCCTCTTCCCTGCTCTGTTCGGCGCACCATCGCTGCATTCGCTCAGAGATCACCGCGCCATTATTGCCGCGCGATATGTCATCCTTAAATCGAGAGTCGAAAAGCCATTGTTCCTCCTCACCCATAAGCCGCACCCATCTTTCAAACAGAGGCTGGCCAATGACTTGCACGATGATCCATTCGTTACCCTTGCAGCAAAACGCGTCCGACGGCGCAGCGATTTGTCCACGATTACCGGTCCCGATCCGATCAGGCTGGATCATCGCCTGCTCAACCAATAACGCATTATTAAACGCCAAGGCGGTACCCAGAAGCGTGCCCTCAACAATCTGTCCCTCACCCGTCTTGTCGCGATGGATCAACGCAGCCAGCGTGCCGAAAGCAGCACCTGACGCAGTGCCATAGTCGACCCAAGGCGTATAAGCCTTCATCGGCTCGTTCGGATTCCCGGTTAGATGCATCATGCCGCACATTGCCGCCGCGACGCCGTCGAAACCCACCCGGTCGCTGTATGGCCCAATCGAGCCAAACGTGGAAACGGCGGTCAAAATAATGTCGGACTTGATTGCACGCAGGCTTTCATAATCCAGCCCCATCGTTTTGAGCGTCGGGGCCGGTAGGTTGGCGATCACGACATCAGCCGTAGCAACCAACTTGCGCACGATTTCACGGCCCTCGGGTTTCATTGGATTCAGCGTCAACCCAAGTTTGTTCCGGTTCATCTGTAGGAACATGGCGCCGACGCTAGTTTCACCGTCGGCACCCTCACCGACAGGAATGGTATAACGGTCTTCACTGCCGTCTATTTTTTCAATTCTTATGACTTCAGCCCCCATATCGGCCAATAGCATGCCGCAGAAGGGCCCTGCAATATAACGGCCAAAATCAAGGATACGAATTCCGTCCAGTACACTTCCCACAGTCTGTCCTCCTAAAATGATCGCCGTTGTAATGTGTATCTAAAACTCAAATTGGCGTAAGCTTAATGCGCGTTGTTGGGCTTAGGCCATCGGTAAATATGAATTTCAACTCTCCTTCCACAAGGTTACAACGTTGGGGGTCATATTACCCAGAATTGCGCTGTGACCCGGTTGAGTCCGAAAGGAGACAATTCCTGGTTAGCAACGACATTTAATGCTTGGCTTCCCCCGAATTTGGGGTATTCTTTTAAATGAAGAGGTGTTCCTCACCCGAATCCAGACAAGCACGATATGGCCTCACAGACAATCCTGAAATTAGGCGCAACGTTGGTGTTGTTGGTATCGCTGATGCCCGCATTAGCTGGGCAGACCCGGGACCCAGCTACCTATTTTTTCCACGACAGTTTTAATGATTTGCGCGAAGAGGGCGAGATTGCACGGCAAGAGGGCAAGGTTGGCGTCTTAGTAATGTTTGAGACCAACGATTGCCCCTGGTGTCGACGAATGAAGGAGATGGTACTGAATCAGGTTGAGGTGCAGAACTACTTTCGCGCCCATTTCCAAGTGATCGCGATCAACGCTGAAGGTGATGCCCTGGTCACGGGATTTGATGGCGAGGAAGTGCCCGAGAGTGACTTCGCGCTCAGGCACAACCGAGTGCGGGCGACGCCGGTGTTTGCTTTTTTCGATCCGAGCGGAAATATGCTAACCCGCTATACCGGTGCTACCAAAGACTCACAGGAGTTTCTGTGGCTGGGGGAGTATGTGGTCGAGGCGCATTTCCGAACACAACGCTTCTCACGGTACAAGCGCGAACGCAAGGAAGGGTCTTAGCAAGATGAAAGTTGGGCAATGGCCGGTGTTTGCCCGCCTAGAACAGGCTATGCCGTGGTTCGCTGCACGATCAGGGCTGCTATTGCTTTATGCCTTGCTGATGACGTCACCAACGCTTCAGGCTGATAGCAACAGTACAGAGCTGCTGCCGACGCCACTGACGTTGGTTGATGCCTTGTCCTTGGCGAGTGAGTCCCATCCCGACCTGCGCATCGTTTGGGCAAATGTCTCACGTGCCGGTATTCGCCTACAGGAGGTGGAATCGAGTTACGGTGTCAACAGCCTGCTTGAATTACAGCCCCGGGTTGCCAGCAGGGCGTCTGTCTCGGGTGTTGATTTCGAGGACGATAGTCGTTTCGGCCTAGTCATTCGAAAACGTTTGTCTGATTTTGGTCGCAGCGCCAGTCGCCATGTAGCGGCAAGTGCTGCTGTCCGAGGTGAGGAAGCTACATATCAGGCCCGTCGTAACCTGCACGTGTTGGAGGTGATGGAAAAATTCTTCGCGGTCATTCTGGCTGACCTTGCCTACCAGGTTCACGATGAGAGCATGACAGTAAGTTATTTCCGCTATAAGCGGCTGGCGGATCGCCAGACATCGTTCCAGCAATATACAGATTTGGAGGTCGCAGAGCGCGAAGTGGCCTATCGGCAGGCGTACGTGAAGCGGTTGCGTAGCGATTTAGCGCGGCGTCAGGCCCGCAACAGGCTCGCCCTGGCGCTGGGCAGGCCGACCGAGCTATCTGCCGATCTGGCGATGCCCGATCTCACGGTCTATGCCAGGCAGGAGATCCCCGAGTATCACGAACTTGTGGACCGAGTGATTTCCGCTTCGCCAACACTAGAAGCTTTGCGTCACCAGATCGAGGCTGCACAGGCTTCTGTGGATGCGGTTCGGAAAGCGAATTTTCCAGTTCTGAGCGCTGAGTTTGAGGCTTGGGAATACACCGATAATACGAGCGCCAATCGCGACCGGTTTCGTGCCAACCTGAAGTTTGTGCTGCCATTGTTCGGCAGTGCCGGACAAAAGGATGTGCGGCTGGCAGAAGCGCACAACGTACTTTTTCGAGTGCAATCTGAATTAACTTCGGCCGAGTATGTTTTGCGCGATCGAGTGCTTGAGTTGCTGCATGGCCTTGAGGTCAACCGGGCGCAGGAAGTCGCAGCGGCGGCGCAAGAGGAATATCGCGGTTATTACCAGGATCACAGCCGGGCGCTGTACGAGCTGGAACTGCGCTCCGATCTGGGTGATGCACAAGCTAAAGCGGCCGCAGCCATGCTGGAATCGACTCGGGTGACATTCCAGCGGGCACTGCTGTGGGCCGAACTCGACGGGCTGCTTGGTCACCCGTCAGTTTTGATTCAGGAGAAATAGACAACATGAGACAGACGATCAGAGTACTTGTGGCTGCAGCCATGCTGATCAGCGCACTGGCTGTTTCGGCACAGACGCTGCACGGAACCATCGACTGGAATCGGCGGGTTGCTCTGGGAGTCGGCATCTCTGGACAGATTCTCGCGGTCAATGTGACCCCAGGGGATGCCGTGCACACTGGCCAGGTCCTTGTTGAACTGGATCCAACTTCCTATGAGATTGCATTGCGTAAAGCCAGGAACAGTGAAGCACTGTACGCTGCCGAATTGCAGGAACAGCGTGCTGATTTTGAACGAGAGCAAACAATGTTTGATGAAGGCTCACTGTCTACCGTACGACTCAAGCTGGAGCAGCTGAAGTTGACTCGAGTGGAGTCTGCTCACGCACTGACTGTACTCGAGCGCGAATGGGCTGAGTATCGGCTGGGCCTGGCTGGCCTGAGAGCGCCTTTTGACGCCTGGGTGGTCGCTTCGGGGTTTGCCAAAGGTCAGTTTGTCAACCACACGGCTGATCATCCAGTGACTATTGATTTAGCAGAGCGGGGTATCTACGCGGCGCATGTGCTCGTCGATGGCGAGACAGCGGGTGGTTTGTCTCCCGACGACGAGGCGACAGTGCTGGTTGCCGGTGAGCGCTTTGTGGGGGTAAATACCACTGCCGGCCTGGAGCCGGTGGAGACGGTGCAGGAAAGTGCGCGGTATCTGGTCAAGGTATTTTTCCAGAGCGCGCGACTGATCCGCCCGGGCACTCCGTGTAAGGTTGAATTTCCCTAGCAACAATCCATCGGGCGCCGGCACGTTAATGGGAGTGTCTCCAAAGAATAGGACGCTGGGAAAATCAGTGGCTGCAGATTCTTCTCCGATGTCTGTCCCAACCAACCTTGTGGCCGGAACTGCCGGCCCGACGATTAAGTCGTCTCAACCCTGCCCATACTTGTGCTCACTTCGCACCCAGGCCGGTCTGGGTTGCGTTGACCAGACAAGCCATGTTGCCATAGGGGTGCTTGTTCTCGTGCATTAGCTGGTGGGCATGTCCAATTTCATCAAAGCTGTACGTCTCTGACAGACAGGGATCGACCTTACCTGAGGCAACCAGTTCGTTTACCGCTGCTGCCTGCTGGTCATTAGCGAGGTGACTGCCCTGGAATCGTTTCTGCATCATCCAGTGATAGCGCAGGTCCAGTGTCACGTTGTAGCCGGTAGTACCGGCGCAGATCACCATCATGCCCCCCAGATCGCAAACGAACCCAGATGTCGGTAAGGTTGATTCCCCAGGGTGCTCAAACACGATCTTAGGGTTCTTGCGTTCACCCACTGCGTCCCAGATGGCTTTGCCAAAAGCACGAGCTCCCTTCATCCAAGTACCCCATTCTTTACTGGTCGTGTCAGGCATTGGTCCCCAGTGATCGAATTCATTTCGGTTGATCACGCCAACGGCACCTTTGTCCAGACAGAACTCGCGCTTTTCCTCGTCAGAGACCACTGCCACAGCCTTGCCGCCCTGGGCAGTGACAATCTGCAGAGCCAGAGACCCAAGCCCCCCGGCAGCACCCCAGACTAAGACCACGTCGCCCTCCTCAACGATATTAGGCGACCATCCCATAAGCATGCGGTAGGCGGTAGAGGCACAAAGCATATAGCAAGCGGCCTGTTCCCAGGTTAGGTGCGGGGGCTTGATCTGACATTGATGCGATTGGGCCCGCGAAAACTGACAATAGCTACCGTAGTTCGTTTGATACCCCCAAATTCGGGTCGAGGGTGCAAGCATGGGATCTTTGCCAGACAGCACCCAGGGGTCATCCGGCTCCCACCACCCCGAATGAACGACCACCTCATCTCCAACCGTGACGTTACTGACTTCCGAACCTACCGCCCAAACGATACCAGCACAATCGCTGCCACCGGCGTGAAAGTCTTCCGGTTCGCCCTTTTTCTGACGATCGGCGATGACATCGACGGGATAGCCCAGTGCCGCCCAGACGTTGTTGTAGTTGATGCCGGTGGCCATGGTGTAAACCAGCACATCCTGAGGCCCAATCTTAGAAACCGGTATGATCTCGCGTTGCCAGGCATCTTTGGGTTCACCAAACCGATCTTGGCGGACACAGAATGCGTGCATGTTTTCAGGCACAACACCGAGCGGCGGTTTCTCTCCGAGTGCATAAATCTTCTCGGCCTGGGATGTATCAGAAGTGCTTTTTGAGTCCATTAGGGGGATCCGTGGTTGATGTTCTGGTCAAGAAATGTCACAACAACAATCTAGTTAGAACGAACGATGGCTGAAAATTGGTAGAGGCCAAGTTTATAGGCCCGTCGTTTGCTGTGTCTACGCTCTACCGGATATGCCGGGCAGGGAGCTATTGCTACATGAACAAAGCCGGCGGCTACCCCTATGCTGTATGGGTAGGTTTACCGAGTCTCGTGGTTGATTGGAGTCCATACCTTCGTTGCCACGAGTTTCAATGGACTTGCCTGATTTCAACCTTTTACGCTTATCCAATACAATCTTTCTGCCAATGTGATCAATTAAGTTACCCGGGAAAATCAGACATGTTCAAGGCAAGAATGACAGCACTTCGAGAACGGCTCAACGACTCCGGAATTGATGTTGCTCTCATTACGGACGACGACAGTGTCTATTACTACAGTGGCTATTACGACTATCTGCACATGGATTTCGGCCGCCCCACCCTGTTGGTTGTGAGCGTTGACGGCGAAAGCGTACTGATCACCCCATCCATGGAGAAGGAGATGGCCCAGGTAGCTGCTGTTGTCGACCGTATAGAACTGTGGAACGACGGTATGGGCAACGAATGGCGGGAAGCGCTCCCCGGCTTTCTGGGAGGAACCGCCAGGATTGGGATTGAACCGGATCTGATGCCCCCGGTAGTGCGCAATTATGTTGATTCTCTGGTCAATCCAGATCGCCTCACCGACCTGATGCCCCTGGTCAGCGAGATGCGGATGATCAAGTCACCCGACGAACTGCAGATTGCTCGCCATGCCGGGGAAGTCGGTATCGCCATGATGGACGCCGGCCGCAGCGCGATCGGTGAGGGTGTACCGGAATACGAGGTTGCGCTTTCCGCTACTCAGGCCGGTACCCGCAAGGCGGCCGAACTACTGAAGACGCATTACAGTGACAAGCGTATGTCGCCGAGCATTCACTTCATGCAGATCATGGCATCGGGCAAAGAAGTGACCATGACTCACCACCGTGCCAGCACCAAGGAATTAAAGTACGGCGAACCGATCTTCCTGTGTTTTTGCGGGATGACTAACTTTCACCGCTTCAAACTGGGTTTTGACCGTACTTTCTGGCTTGGGGAGATCACCGACAGGTCCCAGGAGTCAGCCTACCAGACAGCGGTTGACAGTCAGGCCGCCGCGCTTTCCGTATTGGGGCCAGGAGTTGCTGCCGAGGAGGTTCACCGAGCCTACGCGGAGGTAATCCAAGCCGCAGGCTATGAGTATCCATTCCGCTGCGGTCGAGCAACCGGTTTCAGTTTCCTAGAACGCCCGCAACTCGTGTACGGTGACAAGACCGTGTTGCAGCCGGGGATGGTGTTCGCCGTCGATGGCTCGGTTACGGTACCCGGCAAGTTTCGAGCTCAGGTTGGAGACAGCTTTATCATTACCGATGATCGCTATGAACAGATCACCACGCATCCCAATACCCTTGCAGAAGTAACCGTCTAACAAAGGCCTTGCATATGCTTAACCCAGCCGACATGGTGGCATTTGGTTTGTTGTGTCAATACTAATTGACGAAGATGAAACTGCGATGATCAGTCAAACATATGATGTTGTGATTGTAGGCGGTGGCGCTGTCGGCAGTTCTATTGCTTACCACCTAGCGGCTGAACCTGCTTTTGACGGAACCGTGTTGGTCGTAGAGCGCGATCCTACCTACCAAAAGTGCTCTACCGCACTTTCCTGGGCCGGTATCCGGCAACAGTTCTCAACGCCCGAATGCATCGCTATGTCCGGTTACGGAATTGAGTTTTATCGCAATGCATCGACCTGGCTCGCTGTTGGGGATGATGCGTTGGACCTTGGGTATGTCGAAAACGGTTATCTGCTACTGACAGATGAAACAAAACGTGAACAAGCCAAGGCGAACTATGACCTTCAGAGCGAGTACGATGTGGCGGTCGAGTGGTTGGAAACCGACCAGATTGCTGAGCAATTCTCCGAGATCAATATCGATGGCATCAGCGCCGCCACATTTGGTTATCGCAATGAAGGCTGGATTGAGCCTATGAGTTTGTTGAACGGGCTCAAACGCAAGGCGCGTCACCTTGGCGTGCACTATGTGAATGACGAGGTCGTCGATTTACTCCAGAAAGATACGCAAGTCCAAGGTGTGGTGCTCAAGGAAGGCGCTGAGATCAGATCGCAATGGGTAGTGAATGCGGCAGGGCCTCGTGCATCCACCATCGGTGCAATGGCCGGGATCGAACTGCCAATCAGGCCACAACGATTGGTAACATTTGTGTTCGACTGCCAACGAGCCGTCGAGCATTACCCACTTACCCTAGATGTGTCCGGAGTCACTTTTCGACCCGAGGGGGCTGGCTACTTAGCGCTTCTTGCTCCCGGCCCCGACGAGAATCCCTGGAGTTTCGACTTTGATATTGACTATACGGTGTTCAACCGACGGGTCTGGCCGGCACTTGCCCATCGCATACCTGCTTTCGAAGCCATAAAACTCAAAAGCGCCTGGGCCGGTCACCTTGCCATTAATTATTTTGACCATAATGCCTTTCTCGGCGCCCACCCGACTGTGAGTGGGTTGTTGTTCGCCAACGGTTTCAGTGGTCATGGCTTGCAGCATTCCCCGGCCACAGGCCGCGCCTTGATGGAACTCATCGTTTTTGGGGGCTACCGTAGTCTCGACTTGTCTCGCTTGGCTTTACAGCGCCTGCTCGACAACCAACCCATTCAGGAGAATATGGTATTCGGGGCCTTATGACAGTCCACCACTGGACTCATTGGACGGTAGTGGGCAAAGCCGAAATGGTGGAGGCGGCGGAAGTCACCTCAATTTATAATCACTTGAATTGTAGATTAAAGGTCAATTTGACTTTAAACCCACCGGCAAAGGAATTGATGAAAGCGCTGGCTTTAGTAGGGCGGTATTGAACTGGATAAATCAAGAGTTGTTGATTACCGACAGGAAACTGTCACCGTACTTTTCTAGTTTTGCGGGTCCGACACCCACTAAATTCAAAAACTCATCTCTATTTCTTGGCTTTCTTTCCACCATTTGGTACAGAACTGTATCTACAAAAACCACGAAGGCTGGAACACCCTGGTCTTGGGCGAGTGTTAATCGCTTTTGTTTGAGTAGAGACAACAATGCAGCATTTTCCCCACTATAGATATGTGTCGGAATGCTTTCTTTTAACGTGCGGCCTATTTTCTGTTTTGGTGTCGGTTCTGACGGTTGTTTGCATTGAAAGCTAGTCGTGCCCTTTAGAAGCTTAAAACCGCTTTCTGATATTTCCAGTCCGCCGTATTTCTTAATATTCAAGACAATATGACCAGCTGCTATAAGTTGCCTTATAAAACTTTGCAGGTAAGGTTTTGAATATTTAGAACCAATACCAAAAGTTTTGATTTGATCATGCTCCCTCTCAATAATTTTCTCTGATCGTGAGCCGCGTAATACATCTATGATATGCCCTGCACCGAAGAACTGCCCAGTTCTGTAAATTGCAGAGAGTGTCATTTGCGCCAGTTCGGAACCGTCAATTAACTCCGGTGGGTCTATGCAATTGTCGCAATTGCCACAGGGCGAAATCTGTTCGTTGAAATAATGGAGAAGCGCTATGCGTCTACAGGATGATGCTTCACAATAGGCCAATAGTGAATCCAATCGCTTATGTTCTCTTAGCTTGTAGCCTTGGTCTTCGCCATCATCTTCGATGAAACGACGCCTCTGAAATAGGTCGTTCAATCCATAGATCAGTAATGTTTCAGCTGGTTCACCGTCCCGCCCAGCTCTCCCTATCTCCTGGTAGTAGGCTTCCATGCTTCCGGGAAGACTAACGTGTGCCACAAAGCGTATGTCTGGTTTGTCTATTCCCATGCCGAAGGCAATAGTGGCTGCCATGATGACGCAAGGTTCAGTCATAAATCGATCCTGATGCTTGCTTCTAGTCTCACTATCTAAACCGGCATGATAGGCAATAGAGTTGTAACCTTTGCTTTGGAGAAACGCGGCTACTTCATCTGTCTGTTTACGAGATAGACAATACACGATTCCTGAGTACTGCTTTTTATCGTCAAGAAACTCTAAGAGCTGGGTTTTCCAATTTAACTTGGGCTCCACAGTGAGTCGCAAATTTGGTCTGTCAAATCCCTGCACAAACTTGACAGCATTGTTTTTGGTAAGTTTCTGGATAATGTCTTGTTGTGTCGCAGTATCGGCTGTTGCCGTAAATGCGGCGATTACGGCTTGGGGGAAAATCTCATTTAGTTTTGACAGGGCCTCATAATCTGGACGAAAGTTAGCTCCCCATTTGGAAATGCAGTGAGCCTCATCAATCACAAACATTCCAGTTTCAACTCGCTGTAATGCAGACAGCATTTTCTGGCTCATTAACATTTCTGGGGACATGTAAAGCAGGGAAGATTGACGGTTCTTAAATTGATTCCACGCTTCGCTGTTGTCTTCATAGCTGCGATTGGAATGGATGCGGTCAGCAGGTACACCCAGATCTTGTAGGACGGCAACTTGATCATCCATAAGCGCCATAAGTGGTGAAACAACTACCGCACGTTCGTTTAGAACGAGTGGAGGAATCTGGTAGCACAACGATTTACCGGCACCTGTTGGCATCACAGCCAGCACATGAGTCTTGTTTAAGAGGTGATCAATTATTTGCCTCTGGCCAGGCTTAAAAGATTTAAATCCAAAGGTCGAGTTGAGCAACTGGGTTGGGCTAGTCGCCTTTAATCCTGTCATGGTTATTGCTTACGACAACAGTTCCAATTTTCTACTCACTGTCTCCGGATAGCTGACGATTTTTTTAATGTGAACAAGGCGACTCGAAGGAAGTCGGTACTCGAGTCGCTTTCCTGCTTCTTAGGAATGGGATTGTTGATTGAATGATGGAAGAATAAATCAGACTGGTGAAAGTCTAATATTATCAGATTAAATTGAAGAAAATTGCTGATCAAAAGAAGCAAGAGCTTTCTGCACCTGATTCGGAAACCCTTCACTGGCGTAGTGCGGCAGGCACTATAAAACACAATCAATGACTATTTCGGCTCGGTAATATAAGCTGAATTACTACTCCTTGAACTATCTCGAAGGCATCTACAAATGAATCACGAAATCGAACAAATTCTTCAACAAATTAGCGTGTACCTGCCTGATAGCCGTATCGTTCAGGCAGTAATCATCGTTATCGCAGCAGTGCTTTTGTCGCGGCTTGTATCGTTGCTTATCGATACGACTCTGAAAAGACTAGCGGGTAGAACCCGGTCTGATCTAGACGACAAGTTGGTTGCGTTTATACAGCAGCCTCTAGTCAAGACGATTGTATTGGCCGGTCTTGCTCTTGCTGTAGCAAATCTCGACCTGGACGATAAAGTTGTCTTTGTTACGGTGAAGCTTCTATTAACGATTATGGTGATTGTCTGGGCGATCCCTTTGGCAGGTTTGCTGAAGAGCTTATTTGGTGCAGCCAGTTCAACACGGGAGCACTTCGGCGCAATTCAGCCTACGACCCTGCCGCTATTTAACAATGTTGGGAAAATGCTGGTGTGGGCGCTGGCAGTATTTGTAGTTATTGTGGTCTGGGACTTAGATGCTACCGGTTGGATGGCGTCGGCCGGCGTTGTTGGTCTAGCTGTTGGTTTCGCTGCCAAAGATACACTATCAAATTTAATTGCTGGCGTTTTCATTATGGCTGATGCTCAGTACAAGATAGACGATCTCATCATCCTGGATAGTGGGGAGCGAGGCCAAGTTACCCACATTGGACTTCGCTCTACTCGCCTGCTGACGCGTGATGATATAGAAATTACCGTACCCAACGCCGTAATGGGGCAGGCTAAAATTACAAATGAGACCGGTGGTCCGAACCCTCAACGGCGGTTGCGGGTGCCGGTGGGCGTGGCCTATGGTAGCGATATCGATCTGGTGCGGGAGATTCTGTTGCGCGTGGCATTCGACGAGAAATTGATATCGAATTCTCCCGAAGCGCAGGTGCGCTTCCGAGCATTTGGCACCTCCAGCCTTGATTTCGAGTTGCTCTGCTGGATTCCAGACCCTTTACTCAAAGGACGGGCGATAGATATGCTGTTGTGCAGTATTGACCGAGAATTTCGAATACATCGAGTTGAAATACCTTTTCCACAACAGGATGTTTTCATTAAGCAGTTGCCGCCTCAGGTAACTTGATGTACCACTGCGATAGTTGACGGAGGTCGCGATCCTTCCAGGCAAGCAGTACGTCTACCTCGCTCGTGGCTACCGGACAGGAAAGGATGGGAAGAGCCGGTGGTATTTCGGTAATGTCAGTCTGGAGCAAACCAGTCGCCCAATCGCTACGTTAATCATACGGATTCGCTTTAAGCCAGACCTGTGAGCAATTAGTTGCCTAAGCGGCCTTTTTTACACGCGGTTGCTTTGCTCGCTTGGCGCTTGAAGAGCCTTTTCGCCAATGCCCCGGTTTGTGTGTGCTCTTACCCTTGGGGTGCCCGGCGAACTTGCGTTTGAACTTGGGACTAGGTTTGCCACTATGCTTGGTTGTAGGTTCCGAACTTGTCGGCTCCAGACCTTCAATCACTTCTCGGTTAATCTTTCGCCCGGTCAACTTTTCGATCTGCGACAACTTCTGCCAGTCGGCAGATCCAACAAGCGAGATGGCACAACCCGTAGCACCGGCACGACCGGTGCGGCCGATTCGATGAATGTAGTCCTCGGCAACCATTGGTAAATCAAAATTAATTACGTGACTGATATCTTTGATATCGAGGCCCCGAGCTGCTACATCAGTTGCGACCAGCATTTCGACTCGGCCTTTACGAAGATTCTCGACTGTCTGCCGCCGTTTGTTCTGGCTCATATCGCCGTGCAGGGCGGCACTCTTATGGTCGTTTGAGCGCAGTGTCTTCGCGAGTTGATCAGCTCCCCGTTTTGTCGAGGTAAAGATCAACGCCTTGGTTAACTGCCCATTGCTGAGGTGATGCGTCAATAGTTTGTGCTTGTGGGCTTTGCTGTCGGCCAGATGCATGTGTTGGCGAATCGACCGATGCTGATCATGATTGGCTGTCAACGCGATGCTTTGTGGTTTTTTCAGAAGCTGGTTTGCGATCTTCACAACCTGGCCTTCAAGTGTCGCTGAAAAGAGTAAGGTTTGACGGTCACGGGGAATTGCTGCCGCAATATCTTTTACCGCATCAATAAAGCCCATATCTAGCATTCGGTCTGCTTCATCCAAAACCAGTATCTCCAGGCGGGAAAAATCTACCTTGCCCTGTTCCATGTGGTCCATCAGTCGACCAGGGGTCGCGACCAGAAGATCCAACCGATTGCGGAGCATTTTTAGCTGAGGAGAGTAAGACATGCCCCCGACAATTGAGCCAGTGGTGATTTTGGAATACCGGCTAAACTGGCGAATATGTTGATCAATCTGCATCGCAAGCTCACGAGTTGGTGTCAATACCAATACACGTGGGCCTATGCCAGATTTTTTGGAAGGTCGCAAAATATGCTGAAGTGCTGGCAATACGAATGCCGCAGTTTTGCCTGTTCCGGTCTGCGCTGACGCCATCAGGTCTGCGCCCGACAACACCACCGGGATCGCTTTACGCTGAATGTCGGTAGGCTCGGTGAAGCCGGATTTTTCGATTGCTTCGAGTAGTCGAGGATCGAGTTTGAGTTCTTTAAATAGCACAAAAATTCCTGTCGGCCTGTACGCCGCGTAAAAGTTAGGAGGGAGAGTGTAGTGAGGTCTTATAACCTCACCGGTTCTGGTTTAACCAGACTGTGGCAAGCATATCGCCTTGTCAGCCACAGAACGCTGCCAACCAGAGTACAAGTGATGGAAAGAAACACATCGAAGGCTAGAAACGCACTATCTCCTTATCGGAGAAGGCGCGACTATACAGTGCTTTCCAGAGAAGTGCCAGAATCACTATTGTGTCGGTAGGCAAGGTTCATGCCGTAGCTTGAGAGACAGGTTCCGATTTGGCTGCGGTGGGATAGCGCGGGTAGACGCACTTGCGCCGGCTGACCACTATTTGATGGCATAAAGACAGGGGACTGATGGAGGCGACATGCCATGGATGGCAAATTACCAACAATTAACTCTAGACCTGGCAAAAAATGATGTTTATTCTTTCTATACTTTTAATGATGCACTAGGAGGCACACGATGGCGATTAGAGAATGGTCACTTGAGGGGGAATACATCGAGTTTTGCAGCTGCGACTTCGGCTGCCCTTGCGAATCCATGGCACCCCCGACCCGGGGCGAATGTAACGGCGCGGTGGGTTTCAAAATCACCAAGGGCGAATGCGACGGGGTCAAACTGGATGGGTTGGTCGTCGTCGCCACCTTCTATTTCCCCCGCGCTATCCATCACGGTGACGGGCACATGCAGCCCATCCTGGAGAGCCGCGCCACCGACGAGCAGCGCGATGCATTGTTCTATATCTTGACAGGCGAAGATCAGCCAGTCGGAACTATGTTCCAGATCTTCAGCGTGATCATCGACCATCACCACGAGCCAATATTCACCGAGATTGGATGGGACTGGGACATTAAATCTCGGCGCGCGCGAATCGACGTACCCGGCGTACTACGCACCGAGGCGAAGCCCATACTGAATCCGGTCACTGACACTGAGCAACGGGTTATTACGACGCTACCCGACGGCTGGGTGTTTCACGAAGCAGAAGGGGCGGACGGCGCAGCCAAGGGTGTCGGCGACATCAAGTTCGACTTCACCTCCCGGCATAGCTCGCTGTCCTATGTGGTGTGGGACCGGAACGGCCTGAGCCTGGATCTCGATGAGGCCCGGCGCCGCTTCCCGCTCGCCAGCTAGGGCACCAAATTTGGTGGCAGTCGCCTTTGATCTGGAGTCCGTGCTCCGACGCGATCGCCTCGTGGTGGTGATCGCACTGGTCGCAGTGATCGTGCTGAGTTGGGTCTATGTACTTGCCGGCGCCGGTATGGGCATGAGTGCCTTCGAGATGACCCGCATGACCCAGCCGGTGGGCGTGATCGACTCGACTCAACCCAGCGTGCAGGGGATGTCGATGGGAGGCACGGCCGTCGGTGGCACGATGGTCACCGGCGCATGGACTGTCGGGTACGCCGTCGTCATCTTCTTCATGTGGTGGGTCATGATGTTCGGCATGATGCTGCCTAGCGCGGCACCCCTGTTGCTGCTGTTCGCCCGCATGATGCGTAAAGAAAAGGACAAAGGAGCACCTTACGTGCCGACGGGCGTGTTTGCGCTCGGCTATGTGATCATGTGGGCGGCCTTCAGTGCCATTGCTACTGGCGCCCAGTGGGGCCTGGAAGCTAGCGGGCTCCTATCCGGCATAATGGTAGGTACCAGCGCCGTGCTCGGCGCGGGGTTGCTCATCGCGGCGGGCGTCTGGCAGCTCACACCCTGGAAGAATGCGTGCCTCAGGCATTGCCGCTCACCTATCGGCTTTCTTTCCGCGCACTGGCGGCCGGGGCGCACCGGCGCCTTTAAGATGGGCCTGGTGCACGGCGCATTTTGCTTGGGTTGCTGCTGGTTTCTCATGGCCCTGCTCTTCTACGGCGGTGTCATGAATCTCTACTGGATCATCGGGCTTGCACTCTACATCCTCATCGAGAAGCTCTTGCCGGCGGGTGCGCGTATCGGTCAGTTGACTGGAGTTATCCTAATTGCCTGGGGTGCAACGCTGCTGTTCTATGCTTGAGTCGCGGATACGCGGATTGAGATCGTGTGCTTTGATGGATGCCTTTATGGAGTTAGGTCAGAAAGGTCGACATCGCGCACTGTTAAATCCGTCCCCATGAACTAGAGACTTTTTTGTTGGTTTAAGCGTTTTTCAGTGTTGGCTTGGGCGTCGGCTGTCACAGGTATTCCGACCCATGGCTCGGGTTCTGTTGGAATGACCTTGTTAATTCCGCGCACAATTTTTCCTTTGGGATCATACATTGGCAAAGTGCAAAGCTCCCCTCGGTGTAACGTGCCATCTGTGCATTGAACATCCACCACAGCACCAGGGCCTAAATTAGTATTGTTCAAATGGACGATCCCAACACCGCAGACCTGATAAGGAGACCATGTGCTTGATGTAACCCGACCAACGGGCTGTCCGCTCTTTTCAAGCGTGTCTCCACGCACGGCAGTTCCTCCTTCAACGCGAATACCCCAGCTGCGGCATTCTTTGTCCGCCGCCATCAGCGCAGTGCGTCCGACGAAATCGCCTTTTTCGAAATCAATGAACCGGGCTAATCCAACAGCAAACGGTGTGGTAGTTTGTGTGAAGTCTTGGCCAGCTGACAGAAGGCCCGCCTCGATCCGTCGGCAGCGGAATCCGGGTGTAGCCGTCAGGATCATCCCCATCTTGCTGCCTTCTGCAAGGATTAAATCACCCAACATTTCGATATCATTTTGTGGGCGGAAGTAGATTTCCCAGCCAAGCTCGTTGGTAAAGCCCGTGCGACTGATTATGACTTGGTCACCCGCGATTGTGACCTCAACCCAGTCGAAATAGCGCCATGGGTCTGGCATTGATCGATCGATCAAATTCTCCAAAAGCTCCAGAGAACGCGGCCCTTGGATCTGGCTAACCCATACGTCGGGATCACTTATCGTCACATCAAGACCTTCGGCATGGGCTTTGTACCACGAAAACAGATCACCATCGGCCTGTGCAAACCAGTACCTGTCGTCATCGACCCGCAACAGCAGACCATCAGTGATCATGCCGCCATCGTGGTAGCAGGCGAACTGGTACGAACAGCGCCCTTTCTTAACGTTCGACACATCGCGGGGAAAAATTCGTTGCAGCAGCTTTAGCGCGTCTGGTCCTGAGATTTCAAATGGATGTTCGCCGGTATGGCGGAGAATGATTTCTTGTCGCGCCTTCCAATACATCTCGTCTGGTGTTGCATTTGATAGTTTCTCCGGGCTCAGGCGCCCGGCATAAAGCGAATACTCAGGATCATAGGGCAGTTCCTGATAGGTCAACGGGTGGACCGCCATGGTTCGGGCTAATTCCACGGGGCGGTTTCCTTCTACAGGCAGCGGTACTACGGAAAAACGGAGTTTCTTGAGAGAGTCGTGCATCGGGCTAGCTAATAGACGTAAATATGCGTGGAATTAATCCGATTATAAATGGAGTCACCTATTGGGCTAGTATCGTGCCTAAGAATGAGAACTAATGGTCGCAAACCCGAATCCGCTTGGAGTAATGAAGTCGAGATCGGGTCAATTACGGAAGTCTGAATCGACTAAGGCCGATCGTTTGGTCGCATCGTTCTGAAAGCAGAAGGAGAAATTGATGACGTACAAACTGTTTTATGCACTGGGGAGCGCGGCGATGGGGACCCAGGTAATTCTGGAAGAAATCGGTGCACCCTACGAGCTGATCCAAACAACTATCGCTATGGATGAACCCCGCCCGCCGGAACAATTGAAGCTCAACCCCAATGGGTGGGTTCCGGTGCTCGTATGGGGTGAGAAGGCCATGTATGAGTGCGCTGCTATTACCGTGTTCTTGTGTGATCGTCACCCGGAAGCAAAACTGGCACCCGCCGTTGACGATGCCGAAAGAAGTCTTTACCTGCAGACGTTGGTGTATTTTTCCAACTCGGTCCAGAACGCCTTTCAGCTCAACTACTATCCGGATCGTTTCGCCGATACCCCGGCCGATGAGCCGAGCGCTCAGAGACGTGGCAACCGACGGTTGCGGGAAACGTGGAAAGTCATCGACGACCAAATTGGTGACAACAAATGGGTGCTCGGTGAGCGGTTTAGTGCCGTCGACATTTATCTCTTCATGTTGACCACGTGGCTGCAGACATCGCGGGGGCACCCGTCAGCGGACGAATTTCCTAACGTCAAGCGCATTGCCGACGCCGTCTTGCCCCGAAATAGTGTCCAGTTGGTTTACCAAAAGTGGATCGTTGAGCAGGCGAACAACAACTAACGGCACACGGCAATGATAAGACGAGTGAAATTGGGCAGAAATCGAGTAAGCTATCAACGACTTTAACAGTGGCCAGTTTCTGATGAGTTCCTAGTTAAGCCGAAGTCTCTACAAATTAGAATTTCCTATGACTAACCATAAATTTTTCGTACGGTAATGCGTAGTCCATCTATCCTGGCCTTTGCCGGCAGTACACGTAAGGAGTCACTCAACAAGTTGTTGATTGACGAAGCAATTGGGCTGATGACGACCACCGGTGCCCGAGTTACAAAAGTCGATCTCGCTGATTTTCCACTCCCTTTATACGATGGTGACCTCGAGGCAGACCAAGGGTTACCTGAGAATGCCAAAATTCTCAAAAGTCATATGATTGCCCATGATGGGTTTTTGATTGCTGCCCCAGAGTACAACGGAGCGATCACGGCGGTTCTAAAAAACGCTATTGACTGGGTATCCCGACCCCAGCCGGACGAACCTTCGTTGGTTGCATATCGCGGGAAAACAGCAGCACTTTTGGCTGCGTCGCCAGGGGTAATAGGGGGCCTTCGAGGGCTGACTATTATGCGTATGATCCTGACCAACCTAGGAATGGTAGTAATTCCAGAACAGCAAACGATTCCGCGGGCAAATGGAGCATTTGACGCTTCAGGGCGGCTTAAGGAATCCGCAGATCGCGATGCAGTTAGGATTGTGACAGATCGCCTGGTTCAGGTAACAACTCAACTGTTCAATAGCAAATCAGAACCCTGAAAACACTATTTGGGCAGGGGTTAGTACGCGAGTGATGATGCATTAGGAGATACCGCGAGGTCTCAAGGTCGATACCCCGTGGGTCGCCTGATGTCGTAAGCCCATGTACAAAATCAAGCTCACCGAATCGCTGTTCCCACCGCAGACCAGCGGTGAATTGAGCGATGTCACCGTCGGCGAGTTGCTCCATTTTCCTCATTTTTTGCATTGTTAGATACGCCACCTAGAGTGGGTACGGTCAAGGGACATGCTAGGCGCGGGTAAATTGACGATAGAGCGCAAACAACGCGTAGATCACGACAGTTACAAGTAGCGACAACGGGAAGCCAGCGGGACCGATTGCGCTCATTGCAGTACCCGCCAGGAATGGGCCAAGCAGACCACCGACACCAAACAGCACGGAAAACACAGCGTTGGCTGAAACCAGTTCAATGTCTCGGAAACGTTCGCCCAGCAGAGTAATGCCAACGGTGAAGATGCCCCCCATAGAACCACCCCAGACACTGACCACGGCCCAGAGCGCCAGTGCCCGTGGTTGCCACCAGGCATCGCGCCCACCTTCGACAAGAAGCGGAAACAGAATGATCGAAACCATCAGCGCCAGAACACAGACAATCAGCAGCCAGCTACGGTTAAATTTGTCAGCCAACCAACCGATTGGGTATTGAAAAAAAATGGCTGCTATCGCACCAACCCAGATAACTGCATACCCGGTCTGACGGAATTGTGCACCCAGTACATCCATGGTGTACAGATGGGCAAAAGATTGCATTGCGCCTTCAACAACACCAAACATAGCTGATGCCAGCAGTACCGTGGGTGCGGCAAAAAACACCGCCGCCAAGCCCAGAGTAACTCCCTGTTTGGGAACACTCAATCTGACATCAAGTTTCCGGGTGGGCAGTAGCAAACCAGCCGCAACCAAGATTGCCAGCAACCCCCAAACAAACGGCCAGTAAGTGTCTGGGTCCAGATAAGCGCCAAGCAACGGACCGACGGCCCAACCGGCCATGCCGACCGTGACATAGATCCCCATCCAACGTCCGCGCACCCGGTCATTGACAATGAGGTTTATCCACGTATCACCAGTGGTAAACAACAGAGAATTACCCATGCCAAGCAGGAACCGGATCACCAGCCAGGTCTCGAAGCTGCGAAACGCCGGTAGAGCAATAATCGTTACCGCGAGTACTATCATACCGAGCGCAATGGCTTTGAAGAATCCCAGAGCTGGGATGATGCGCGGTGCAGCAAGTGCGACCACGATAATGCCGGCAAACTGGGCAGCTGCATTGATACCGATCATGGATTCGCTGTAGCCCTGATTACGCAGAGCTTCGGACAAAATCGGCCAATTCAAAGAACTGGTGATCGACACCACCGCCAGTGCAGAGACGAGTGCGATCATGCAGCGAATTCTTTGCTGGGGAGTCAACTCACTCATGGCGTAACCAATAGCCCACCAACTCGGGAGCTGCGCAATATTTGCTCATCTGCAATCTTGAATTTTCATCCCAAATACAGCTTGATGAAGATCGTCAACGGGTAGTGGTCTCTCAGACGGTCTTAGTGAATCGAGTAAATGGTCGGGGTGTGAGAATTTGAATCTCTGGCCCGTCCCTCAACGAGTGCAGGAGTCTACCGGAACAAGCCCTATAAACCCTTGACTTATTAGGCACTGACTCCACGCAAACAGACTTCGATGGACTAGAGAGGACAGGAACAGACCAGATTTCAGCACACTAACGATTTGCAGAAAGAAAGGACCAGCGAAAATAACCCAAAAGTAGTGGAAAATGGTGGAGGCGGCAGAAGCCGCCTCAATTTATAACTGCTTGAAGTGAATGTGAAAGGTCAAATCGGCTTAGAAAGTTACCGCTAAAGTTACTGAAAAAAGTGTTGGATTTAGTTGGACGGCATTGGACTGGAGCATCGGCGCTATACCCGTCGCCCATTTCGATACTTGAAAAGCACGGTGACAAACTGCTCACCACGAATAACCCGGACCTTACCGACGATACTGACCCGTTGAACCGTCTTGGCATCGAACCGCTCGCGCCGTCGCACTTGAACGCAAACGGCTCAGATCACCCGGTTTTGTAGTGGCTCTCCCGTCTTGAGGCGGTTCACATTTTCTACCGCAAGATCGATACTGTGGATCCGGGATTCGTGCATGACCTATGCAATGTGCGGTGTGACAGTAACTGTTCTTAAGTTTCCCCAGTTACCGTCAGATTTCATCAGACTGTGCTGGACATGGTCGGAGAGCCCTAGTTTAGGCACTAGCAGGGCTTAAAACAGAATTTTACCTTACGTTTGATCGTAGCCCACGCCAGGGAAGTCTACTGAATGACGGGAGGTCAATACGTATTGCTAGGTTTTCTACTACAATGTACTAAGCTGCAACCAACTTTTCTCTTGACAAAGGCAAGACAATTCAGATGTATATGGACACGAGGTTCAGGCATCCATTGGTGAGTCAAAAACAGCTGCACGATTTAAGTGAAATTAAAAAGCTGGTAATTCTTAATCACAAAGGAGATGCAAATGCGATATCCGATAACTATTAAAGCGGTCTTGGCGACTTTCGTCTTACTGCTGTTTTCT